>Ga0208378_1000092_pt1 | contig 33740 bp, 68 predicted proteins | sample CryBogCBE24Aug09_FD_184556 | JGI IMG/M metagenome (GOLD analysis project Ga0208378, IMG submission 184556) | Freshwater microbial communities from Crystal Bog, Wisconsin, USA - CBE24Aug09 (SPAdes) (version 2) | ecosystem: Environmental > Aquatic > Freshwater > Lake | place: Crystal Bog...
GCCTATAGTTAGTATCGGGTGCAAGTCCTGGGAGGCTAGAACCAACACCTATTTTGGAGTTATGCCAGTAGCACTCCATTATTTTTAAAAAAATAGGACAAGTACCATTTTTTTGATATACTAATCACATAGCTAGGTGTGGAAGCCGATGCTAAGAGTCGTTAATGAAATCCCGACCCCGAATGGGGTAGCCCTATCCACAAGATTTGGGTTCTTCCACCGGGGTTTCATTAACGACTTTTTTATTGCCCCTCCACTTTTAGTTGTCGTACTCCGCACGATAGCAGTGTGCCTACATGGGCAGCTCGGAGTAGAACATACGGCTACCTTACACCCGGTAGATAATCCGTCCTAGCCTGTTAGCGAGGGACTAGACAAGATAGAGGGAAAGCGGTGGGACAAGACCTCTATCGACTAATCGCTACCGTCATGGGTTACTAGGCGCAGCCGGGTAGTAAATAACTACCACAGAGCTCCGCTGGGTAGGGAGAGGATACTATCCACCCTTGGGGAACCTATGCCCAATCAGTAATACTACTGAGAAATATTTTAATAAAGTTCACCTTAGCACACCTTACTATGGTATAATCCATTGCAAATAAGGGAGATATATCATGCTAGATTGTGAATTATTGTTACGTTTCCGTATAGAGAAGCTAAAAACTAAATATAATAATACAGGTAAGATTGGTTACTATTACAGGTTACTTGAGGTAAAGGGTTTGCTCAAGACGTATAAAGATTTGAAAAGGAAATTAGTTTATGGGGAGACGAAATGATAGAAAGAACGCCGTCAGAGGCAATAGCGGTAGACATACTGAAACTGTTAGCGACCAGGGAGGGGGCGGAGATAGCGGACGTTCTGTCTGGCTTGAGTATGGCTTTGGCAACGATAGCAGTGGAAGCTGGAATGGAAGAGGAGAAAGCAACTTACGCATTCCGCAAGTCGTTCGGAATAGCGGAGAGACGTTTAAAGCGAGTTTTGAAGGACGTGCGTTGAAGACAGTACCTTTTGATACAGGTAAGGTAAAGATTGGGCTGTACTACGAGCCTAAAGAGAATCATTACAACCCGGATCAGGACTGGATTCAGCGCGGACTGCTCGGGGTTAAGCCGGACTGGACGTATCACATAGATAACTTAATTGAGTATGTGCTTTTGTTTTTAGGTATCTATGCCGTATTGGGTTTACTTTCTAGGGGGTGGTATGAATGAATATGATGTCAACGGCGGGATCGCTGCCATGATTGATAAGAACAATCTTGTATCGGTGGACTGGGTAGAGGTGGAAAAGAAGGTAAACGATTATCTAAACGGGGATAAGAGTACACCGGCTACTTGGTGTTTTGTTCTATGGAATGTAAAGCATTGCCAGGCAAGGAGTTTAAATGGATGACGATCAAATAGCGGATATTTTGGAAGAGGTAGTTGGAGAGGATATTTGGAAGGATCTACCCGTTCCGCGTTGGTTGGAGATCAAGCGCTTTGCATTTTTGGTGGCAGAGCGTGAGCGGGAGGAGTGTGCGGGTAGAGCTAGTATTGCATTGCTTGGAGCGCTACAGACAACTACAGACAGGGTTCTTAAAGCCATTAAAGGGGGGCAAGAATGACACAAGACAAAGACATGAATGAGATATTTGAGTCTGCATTTACAAGCGCACTTATTACTGGGATAGGAGTTGTAAAGATAAGCAACACAAACTCAGGTATGGAATGGGAGGCAGTATCACCTGATAAGTTTTTAGAGCTTTCAGAAGAGCTTAAATGGCGTGATCAGAAGAGGTTCAAAGGAGATAAGAATGATTAAAGATACAGCGGTACAAATACTTTTGGAACACTTTAGCGAAGGTATGGTACGCACAATAGTTGATGCTATTGCTGAAGACGAACGTGAGGAATGTGCAAAATTGTGTGATCATGTTTACAACAACATAGTTACTGATGAGCATATAAAAAATATGGCGTTCAAAATCAGAGCAAGGGGACAAGAATGATTAAGCTAACCTACGAACACATTTGTGACGGGTGTAATAAAACGCTTGATACAGAAGTTTATGAGTGTAGTGATTATCCGGGAATGGAATTTCCCAGAACACACAGAATGTTTTCCTTCCATTGGCGAGGATTGAATGCCCAACTTTGCAAAGAATGTGCAAAGCCTTTGTATGAAGCACAAGATAGAACTATGGAAATAATTATTGCGAATAGGGACAAGAATGAGTAGCGTATTTAAGTTTTTGCTAATGGTAGTTATATCAAGCGCTGTAACCGCCGGGCTAATATGGACGGCAGCCCCTACAAATGGAGCAGTCATTTACCGATGCGACTGGGCAGAGATATCACCTGATATACCAGTTAAGGTCAAAGAGGAATGCAGGAAGAGAATTTTTCGTGGAACTATATAGGAATTAAGATGGACGAATATATCGTAGAAGTAGTTGGGGAATCACAGTTTTATGTTGCGGAGGGGTGGTACACCATAGAGCAGTTAGAGACTTTAATCAAGCAGATCAAGTTTGCCAAGCAAAGGCAAGATATTCATTTAGAGAAGGGGATAAAGAATGAATGAAGTATGGGAATTACTTATATTGATTGCGGTGCTCAGTGCTACCGCTATTTGGTTCATGGTTGTATTTTGTTATGCGCTAATCATATTTGGGGGTTGGGATGAATAAAGAAAGATTTGAGGAGTTTTCAAACTATTTAAAGAATCTGAAAGAACCGCTAAACATGACTCATTCGGATTTAGAAAAGCTATTAATCCGCCAGCGCGAGATAGTTATGGAAAAGTATGAAACTTCTTATAACAAGCTATCTATGTTGCACAGTGAGGCAATGGAGGAGCTCAGAAGACGTAACGATAAGTTTTTAATTAGAGATTCCAGGCACTATAACTGGCTATGCAGCAAGTGGACAAAGGGTGAGTATTTAGACATCTTAGAGGGTTTCACAGATAAGAATGAGTTGGATGAATATATTGATAACAGAATGTTTGACGAAATGGTTGAGGGGGATAAGGATGAGTAGAGAGGCAGGAAAAGGATCAAAACAAAGACCGACAAATCATGAGCAGTATTCAAGTAACTGGGACAGAATCTTTAAGAATAAAGGCGAGGAACAGAAAGATGATAGAGAAGATAAAGACGTATCTAGGAAGGACGACAAACGTGAGGGGGGAGGTAGTCCACACGATTAAGCCAGCCTACAGATGTACGGCTTGCGGGAAGATATTTTTAAATCAAAAAGAAGGCGATGAGCATGGAAAAGAATGTAAAGAAAACAATGACTAATATTGAACCAGCGCGTAAGAAGTTTGAGGAATATATCCAGATGCGCGGATTGGATTTTGAGTGGGATGGAGCTAGGTATACATCAAAGAATATCCAGGTTAAATGGATGTACTTTTACCTAGGTTGGAACTTTTCTAAGGAATAATAATGATTAAAGACGTACTAATTTCAGCTATCCGCATGGATGGCAATACACAATCTCGCGCATTGGGTCAGGAGACAGTCACCCAGTATGCCGAGGCAATGGCAGATGGAACGATATTCCCTCCTATTATTGTCTACCATGACGGCACAGACGTATGGCCGGCAGATGGATTCCACCGTATCCATGCTTCACTGAGAAACGGCGAAGAGTACATCAGCGCAGAGGTTCTAACCGGCACACAGCGGGATGCAGAGCTCAAGGGAATGAATGCCAACAATGCTCATGGTAAGCCACCTACCCGCGCCGAGCGGTGTAAGAACGCCCAGAAGATGGTAGAGGACTTTGAGTGGTCAGACTGGAAAGATACAGAGATAGCTAGGCATTGCGGGGTATCTCAACCCTATGTCAGCAAAATAAGAAACAAAGCCGGAACAGCACCCAAGACCTTAACAGTCAAGACCAAAGACGGGTATGAATATGAGCGGACTAGGTCTACCAAAGAAGCCAAAGCAGAGAAACCCAAGGCAGAGAAAAAGGAAGAGCCAAAGGTAGAGGCTCACAACAAAGATCAAGAGACGATAGATTACTTGATGGAGCAGAACGAGAAGCTATCCGACCAACTGGCGACAGTATCAGCACCAGATCCAAAGCTTGCAGAGGAGACTATCCAAGAGCTCAGAGAAGAGATCAAACAGTTAAAGATAGAACTCAAGGCGGTGACAAAGAGCAGGGATACATTCCAAGCAGAGAATGCCCAACTTAAGAAGACCGTAGCAGGATATCAGCGTAAGCTCAAAAAGGTTGAGAAATGAACAAACTAAGAGAAGCGGCTCAGAGAATGGTGGATGCCTTTGCCCCTCATGCAGATATGTGCAGACCTTGCACTATTGAATGGCAGAATTTGAGAGAAGCACTAAAGCAAGAGAAAGAATACGAAGTAGTGGATGGTGTTGGTCAAGGCGTAGAGATTCCTAGGGGATGGAAATATTATTACATTAAACCAAAGATTCCATTACAAACTAAAGAATGGGCAGGTCTGACGGATGAGGAATATTTTCAATTGCAAATGAAGATCAAAACGCCCATGATTTCGGTGCAAGACTACATAGATGCAATGCGGATGGTTGAAGATAAATTAAAGGAAAAAAATCATGAATGATTTAATTGAACGCTTACGGCTGGGTGATGGTACAAGCCCTGACCACTTGCTGTTACTTGAAGCGGCAGATGCGCTGGAAAAGTCTGTGGCGTGGTACGTTGATTTTGGCAATGAACATGAACCGACTAGATGGAAACAATGTCCATCATGCGGTGGTGACTGCGGTTACACCAAGAATAAAGGCTGTCAGTACGGCAAAAAAAACTTTGCCACAAAAGGAGACAGAGAAATGACAACAGAAATGAAAAAAGTGTGGTTTGTAGACGGACAAATTATTGAGCAGGAAATACCTGAACAAGACATCTACAAACGCCATTGGAACATTGATTCTTGCCAAGAATACGTTAAGCAACTCAGGGACAAGACCCGAGCAAATACAGCAGAACATGCCGCAGAAGCCATTGAGTTTTTATTAACTGAGTGCGATGCTTTGCATAAAGAAATTGATGGTAATCACGCAATGCTAGAACGCCAAACAGCCCGCATCGTTGACTTGCAGACACACATTAAAAACTTTGATGGAGAAGGATTTAGCAAGGGATACCATCAAGCTAAATCAGAATGGGTAGAGTTAACTGAGTACGACATCAAAGGTGTTTTGGGGTTAAGTAAATCTTGGGTGGGTGAAGATTGTAGTATTCCAGACATGATTGGATTTGCTAAAGCAATAGACGCTAAATTGAAGGAACGCAACACATGAATAACAAAGATTTTGAACCAATAAGAATCAGAATAATGCAAGAAGCCTATGAACTCGCTGACCGTGGCGATGCCGAAGGTTACAACTCAGTAAAAGTTATGTGCAACGATGTTCAGAATTTATTGAGGAGAGAATGGGTAGGCTTGACAGATGAGGATATCTTTGGAATTTTTGGCACATACAGAGGAGATCCTGACTATAACCACGATCAGCTATTGCTTGATGCAAGGCGTATAGAAGCTAAATTAAAGGATAAGAATCATGTGGTTTCTGGGACATAAAGATGGCAAACCTTGGTGGAATAAGCAGGATGCGGACGGCAAATGGATTCCAGTGACCGAAGAGGAAGCTAGTATTGCTAAAAAATACTGGCAAGACAGAATGGACGAAAAGGCGGCAAAAGTTTTAGAAGATTTCTTTAAGGAAAACGAATGAACACAAGACGAACACCAACAACACAACTCAGATGGATAGATAAACAAGTTTATCAGTATGATTCAAATGATGGCAAAACCATTACCGTGCTTGAGCAGTGGCATCAAAACGAAGTGTTAACCGAGACGCATGGTTGGCAGCCAGTTAATGGCGGGGAGTGGAAGGAAATAAAGAAGGAAAACAACAGTGTCTAGCCTAAAGTTAAGAAGCTATCAAGAGCTTGGGTTGCAGAAGCTCCGAGAAGGTTTTGCCAAAGGATACCGAAGCCAAATACTTTATCTTGGGACGGGAGGTGGGAAAACCGAGATGGCTATTGCCCTCTTAGAAGCCACTAGATCCAAGGGAAACAAGTCAGCCATGATCCTAGATAGGATTGTGCTTTGCGACCAGACCAGCCAAAGGTTGGATAGGTACAAGATTGATCACGGGGTACTACAGTCAGGTCACTGGCGGTACAGACCCTATGAGCATATCCAGGTATGTTCAGCTCAAACGTTAGAAAAGAGGGGGGAGATACCCGAGCTCCAACTGTTAATCGTTGATGAGGCGCATCAGACGCGGGATCAGACAGTAGAGTTTATTAAGAACAATCCAGACGTAAGAGTAATAGGTTTAACTGCTACACCATTCACTAAGGGACTAGGAAAGATTTACCAAAACGTTGTATCCACAATAACAACAAAAGAACTCGTGGATCAGGGTGTGCTCGTGCCTTTAAGGGTATTCGTAGCCAAAGAGATAGACATGGAAGGGGCTAAGAAGGTAGCCGGGGAATGGTCACAAAAGGAATCGTCTACAAGAGGAATGCAGATTACCGGGGATATTGTCACCGAGTGGATTAAGAAGACACATGAGATATTTGGTAGACCAAGGAAGACTATTGTGTTTTGCTCGGGGGTAGCGCATGGAATAGATCTAAGCCAGAAGTTTGCAGAGCAGGGCTATAACTTTATCTCCATCAGCTACAGGGATGATGATGAGTTTAAGAAGGAAGTCATTGCGGAGTTTAGCAAGCCTGACACAGAGATACATGGGCTCATAGCTACAGATATCTTAACCAAGGGTTTTGACGTACCAGATGTAATGATCGGGGTATCAGCTCGTCCATTCTCCAAGTCACTATCCAGCCACATTCAGCAAATGGGGCGCGTGATGAGGTCAAACCAGGATGATCCTGAATCTAAGCCTTACGCAGTATGGCTAGACCATAGCGGTAACTACTTAAGATTTCGCGAGGACTGGGAAGACGTATACGAAAACGGTGTAAGCCAGTTGGACGATAGCAAGGAAAAGCCCAAGAAAGAACCCACAGAGATGGAAAAGAAAGAGGCTAAGTGTCCTAAGTGCTCGGCATATATGCCTGGGTATATGGATGTATGTAGCCATTGCGGGCATGTCAGAGAGCGTAAAAACAAGGTGGAATCCGTGCCCGGCGAGATGTCAGAACTAGCAACTATGTCTAGGGAGAATAAGCAGGACTGGTGGTCGCAGTTGCAGTGGTATACGCATCATTCCGGGTGGTCGCAGGGCAGGGCAGCTCACACCTACAAAGACAAGTTTGGGGTATGGCCTAAGAATTTATCCGATACACCCAAGCAACCCAGCCTGGAAGTGGAGAAGTTTATTGACTCCAGAATCAAGGCATACATAAGAAAGATGAAGAGGGCAAGATGATTCCAGTAATAGTTAAAAACAAAAAGGGAAAGATCAAGTTAAGGATCATAATTTTCAAGGAAGAGCTAGATTTTGCGGCGTATTTTGGCTATACCAATAATGATTACATCAGGGGTAGGGTTGGTCATGCTTTGATCCAGCAAAAGCTATTAAAGAAGGCAAAGAAAAAATGAAAACACCTGAAGATGAAGAATTTGAGCGCATAGAGCGTGAGATAAAGATGCAGAACAAATCTATTTCAGAGCCGCGGTGGAAGGGTTGGGTAGGGTTGAATGGCGCTGACTGGAACGACTTCAATCCATTATTAGCAAACGACCCCCACCGGGTTGCAGAGTGGGTTGAGAAAATATTGAAGGAGCGCAACACATGAGATATCTAAGCGTATGCGCGGGTATTGAGGCCGCCACAGTAGCATGGCATCACATGGGTTGGGAGGCAGTCGGTTTCAGTGAGATTGAAAAGTTCCCAAGCGAAGTATTAAAACATCATTACCCAAACGTCCCTAATCTTGGGGATATGACTAAATATAAGGAGTGGGATCTTGGAACAGTTAACCTTCTGGTCGGTGGAACACCTTGCCAATCTTTTTCCGTTGCCGGGCTCAGAAAAGGACTTGAAGATCCAAGGGGAAACCTTATGCTTGTCTATTGCGGAATTCTTGATAAGTTTAGACCCAAGTGGTTCGTATGGGAAAACGTGCCGGGTGTCCTCAGTTCAAATGGAGGACGGGATTTTGGTTCCTTCCTCGGGGCGGTGGCAGAACTCGGGTATGGGTGGAGCTATCGAGTCCTTGACGCTCAGTACTTCGGAGTGGCACAAAGACGCCGTCGTGTGTTTGTTGTCGGATGTCTTGGAGACTGGGAGTCTGCCGCAAAGGTTCTTTTTGAGCCAGAAAGCTTGCGCGGGAATCCTCCGCCGAGCAGAGAGCAGAGGAAAGAAATTGCCAGAAGCTCTACAGATAGCGTTGGAGCGTTGTGCGCTAGAGACTTCAAAGGAGTAGGTAATCAATATGTATCTGAAGGAAAGTGCATAGTAGAGCCTCGTGATCCACAAGTTGCAGGAACTATTACGGCACGTTTTGGAGCGAGTCGCAACAACCATGAAGAGTGCGTAGTCTATAACCCTGATCCAGCCAACTGCTTGCAAACCACCAGTCATGAATGGAGTAGAGCAGACGGCTTCAATATGATTGCATATGAGAATCATCCTAGTGATTCCAGAGTCAAAGAGATGGGTGATGTATGCCAAACTGTAACGTCTAGTTGGGGCACTGGCGGAGGAAATACGCCATTCGTTCAGGCGATAGCATTGGCAGAGAATACTATTGGTAGGCAGCCGCAAAATGGCGGTAATGGGGATGGATTTACAGAGGGTGGTCCGATGTATACCCTTAATGCTACGGGTGTGCATGGAGTTGCACAACCAATACCTTTAAATACCATGAATTTGTTAGGTAGAGATAAAGAAGATAATCGCAGAGGTTTTGGAATAGGAAATCCAGGTGATCCATGTCCAACTCTAACAAAAGCACATAGTCATGGAGTTGCTGCTTTTGACACCTACAACCATTCGTTATCGGATGTCAATCAAACTATTAAAAGTCCACAAGGCGGAGTAAATGATTCGGTCGGCACAGTGGTAGTTCATGGTACTCAAGACCCATGCGTTTCAGATATTGCATTTGCCCAAGGCAGGAATAATGGCGGTGAGAATGTCTTGTTTCAATCGATGGCAGTTAGAAGACTGACTCCAGTTGAATGCGAGAGACTGCAAGGATTCCCTGATAATTACACCGACATCAAACCCAAGGGCAAGGAAACTCCTGACGGTCCGAGATATAAAGCGCTCGGTAATAGTATGGCCGTTCCTGTGATGAAGTGGATTGGAGAAAGAATCAATGGATCTGTTTAGTTTTTGTAAGGCGCACGGGATACTCGTGAATCAGATGCCACCAATAGGCGTATGGAAAAGATACCCAACAGAGGATCATCCCAATAAGCGCAATGGTGCGGTTAAGTTTATGGGTGATATGGCATTTGTCCAGAATCATGCGACAGATACAGAGGTATCAATCTGGAACTCTGACTCAAGCATCAAGACTGACCCGGCTAAACTCAGAGCTCAGTTGCACAAGGTAGATCAGGATAGGATTAGATTAAACCAGGAGGCAAAGGCTAAGGCTGACTCAATCATATCCAATTGCCAGCTCGGTACTCATCCATACTTAAAGGCTAAAGGGTTTGAGGAGGAGGAGGGGTTGATCTATGCTCGTGACTCGGAAAAGCTATTGGTCGTGCCAATGCGCGTGGCTGGGTTGATTGTCGGTTGTCAGTTGATTGACGAATCAGGAGATAAGAAATTCTTGTACGGTCAACGCACTAGCCTGGCAGAGTTTGTAATTGACAATCAAGGCCCACATATTTTGTGTGAGGGTTATGCGACCGGGTTATCGGTTCGTAAGGTGCTCAAGCACATGAAGAGGAAGTACACAATCCATGTGTGTTTTTCCGCGCACAATGTAAAAAAGATTGCAGAATCTTTGAAGCCTGACCCAATCGTGGTGATTGCTGACAATGACGCGAGCGGTACGGGGGAGAGAATAGCTAAGGAAATCGGTGCTCCGTACTGGATTAGCCCCGTAGTAGGAGAAGATTTTAATGACGCGCACAAGCGCCAGGGACTGCTTAAATCAGGTCTAAGCCTGACCCAATTATTGAATATGAGCTAAGTAGTGGAGGGTTTGGACTGTTATATTTCCGCCACTAATGGACTCGGCTAATAGTAATTGCCTGAGGATATCGTGCCCTATTTCCTCCACAGCCTGACCCGTGCCAGTATATTCAGAACGAACAAGGACTTTCCCGTCCTCGTCCTCTATTAGATCAATCGTGAATAATGCTTTAATCATCTTCTGATTTTACTTCTTCAATCATTACCTGAATGATTCTAGTTCCTTCAAATATCTCAATAACTTCGTACTCAATTCCCGCATTGTCTAAAATTTTATAAAGTTCTTTAGGGCTCATTTTTTTATTCCTTTAATTCGTCTACCTGGTTTATAAAATCTTCTCCGTGCACTACTTCGCCGGTATCAAGGTCAATATCTCCTTCGTCCCACTTTTCCCGCGCTAGTTCTTCTGCCTCCTCCTGGTCTTCTGCCTCAACATTTATGCGATAAACAATGTGCTCAACTCGAACCACAGATACTATAAATTTTTTCATTTTTAACCCTTTTTAAAATAAGCCTGACTCAATCGTGAAAATTATTCGTTTTTTGCCTCTGTTGCCTCAATGTAATAATCGCCTTCAAAATCTGCCCTAGCGTCAATTTTTTTATCTGCTAATTGTTGCCTGGCTAAATCTTCCGCCTCCTCCTCGCTTTCTGCCTGGATGTCTATGTAGCCCGAATAAGTTTCAGAAATGTAAACGTTAAATCTTTTCATGTTAGTAGTTCCTTTAAGCCTGACTCAGGCGTGAAAAATGGGTTATCAGATCCAGTTAGCGTGTTTTTTAAATGTTCTTTTATATTCCGCGTAATTCTTAAAAGATTTTTTAAAAGTGCAAACCCTTAAAAATTCATCCGCCATAAAATAACCCTGTCCCAGTTCCTGACCCGATTTTGCCAGTTGGTCGTAGGTCTCCCCTTCGTAGGCGTGACTTAAAACAATTTTCACTTTGTCCCATACTTTCTGCAAGTCTTCCCCGTCAACGCGACCATATCCATCATAAGAACCGCGCACAATTTTGTCAGGGGTGAGCGCAACTACTTGGTGAAATAGCGGCCATCCTCGATCTTTTGCAACTATTGGCATGTTAGTTTTAGCGCATGTTTTAGAAAAATATCCCATTTGTAAATTCCTTTTTATTGATTGTGAAAATTAGAGGCGTCCGACAATGCGTCCGTCCGCGTCCAAAATGTAAATAATCCAGGCGGCGTTATAACCCCAAATAACCTGGTCAACCATGAATTTTTTATCGGGTTGGGTTTCCTGAGCTCGGCGAGCGGTGCGGTGTGCGTGTAGTTCGTCATGGAATAATGTTTTCATTTGTGAGCCTTTGTTATAATGTCAGGTTCTTGATTAGTTATTTTGTAATCAATTATTGATTCATCAATGTTTAATTGTTCTTCAATGGTGTTATAAATCCAATCTGTGTTTGTTTGGCATCCATAAGAATCATGTTCTTTTAATTTAATAATCATTTCTAATTTTATGTACTTCATTTGTTAGCCTTTGTTATAGTTCCGCGTTTAACCCTGGCAAATACCCGGGCGGATTGATAATTGTTAAATTCTCGGTACTCGGTAGAGTCTCCGAATAGTCCGCCGTCCTTTTCTTTATAGTAGACAATCCACATAATCTAAGCCTCCAAAAGTTTATATTCTTCAACAATAGATTCGTGCACTGATTTACCCAAATCAATTAAGGTTTGCGCCTGGTCTACTGTTATGCCTCGATGCTCGGCGTATTTTTCAATTGTCAGATAGTCGTTGAACCATTCCAAATAATTAATTTGTAAATATTCTTTAATACTGCTCATAATTTAAGCCTCCTCGGTTTTGTTTTCGTGTGTAATGCCAAAAGCGTTAAAGTAACCACAAGCCCGGTCAATTAGCTTTATCTTTTCGGCTAATAGTTTTTTGCGGTAATGTTCAAGTTCTGAGAATTCATTAAGCCAGTTATAAAACGCTTTTATGGCTTTGTCTTTATTGCTATAAAGTTGATCTAAATCGGGTTTATAAACCGCCTCCCCAAATAGGTCGAAGCATACGGCCCGAAAACCGCGCCCGGTTCCGTCATAATTGCTCGGTACTGATTCAACAGTTAAAAACAATAAACCGGAACTGGTTGGCCTTGCATATAAAACGCGGGCCTTAAAATATTTAAGTGTTTCACTATCATAATAATGGGTTCTTGAATTTAGTTGATCTTGAGCGAATGCAAGAGGCTTTGTAAAATACCGATCCTCAAATAATCTCAAATCAGTATTTTGGCTAATGATTTTTGCAAGTGTGTTGTTTTCCATTTTAATATTCCTCGTTTTTGATGATGTAGTTGTGTGAGTTCCAGATTACTACTGGATTGTTTGGGTCTTCTAATAACGTAACGCTTAGATCTTCGCATCCGTCCGGTATCATGTTGCCGGGGGTTTCGCCGTCAAGCTCTACGCCGTGCGAATTGCCAAATCGTTCGGCGTAATAGTCACAATCTAGCGGGTCGGTATCGTCAAGGACGTATTGAGCGAGAATATCGCCGTGTTTATCTTGAATTAAGCAGTGCATTTTTAAGCCCTTTCTATGTCAACAATTAGCCGATCGGATAATTTACCAATGTAAAGCGTTCCAATATTTGAGAAAATAGCGCTATATACTCGCCGCCATTTACCATTTAATAAGATTTTGTACTGGGTCGGTATCTTAGAGCCATAACCCGAGCGGGTAGCTTGCAGTCCCAGTAGTTGCCAGGCTAGGGGCTCGGATTTAACCGGGGCGGAGACAGTTAAAAAACAATCCTTTGCTCCGTCAGGTCTTAAGTTATAGGTGCGAATGTATGCTTTCATAATTAAGCCCTTGCGATTAAGTAAAAGAAAACCTGGCAAAGGAAGGCGGAAAGCATACCCAGGGCGAGCAGGGCATTAGAGGCAAGCTCCTCACGTTTAATTTTTCTTTCGTATGCCTCGCGCAGTTGTTGGCGGTCGAGCGCGTAATGGTTAGAGACGCGGAACAGGGCTAGCCCTAAATCGTAACCCTCTGACATTCTGATGCTAATATCTTTTAATGCGGTTCTTGGTATGTGGTTCATTGTTTAAGCTCCTTTGATTTTTGATAATTTAATTAAACATTCTTTATATGTGCCAATAAATAAGGTTTCAACAGTGCTCATAATCGAGCACTCTCTGATAATGTAATCATCTGAGAATTTTGAATAAATAATTTCGTGCATGGTGTAAGCTCCTGTTATTGATCTAGACCGCCCGGGAGCGGTTTCGGCTATTTAAGCCTCGTCAGTAGACCTTAGAAATATCCCAAAGGGTGTCCGGTTTCGTCATAAACACGGATTACTAATAACCCTTTAGAGTTGTTTACATCTTCTACTTTGTATGTCCAACCATCTAACTCATCCGCATTGTTTTGATAGCAAATAAATTGAGCCTGTTTAGGTGTGAAGTAGCTTTGAGGGGTTTCGGTTGATAGTGTTAGCATTTTGTAATTCCTTATGCGGTTTGTGGTTGTAGTTCATCGTCCCAATTTGCCAGTACTTGTAAGGCATCGGATTCAATATCAAAAGCCCAATTTGTAGATTCTTCGTCCTCTACGTCATAAACTGCCACCACTTCGTAATAAGTGCCAAAGTCGTGGGCGTTAGCTTTTATTTTTAAATAACCATTTTCGGGCTCGGGATAGTGTTTAAGTATCTGCAAAGCAAAGAGCCGGCATTCAGCGCGGGCACGGTTGGCATAATCCTCTGAGCCTACCTGAACACAATCCTCATCATGTGGCGTTGAGCCAATATAAAGATAATCCATCATTTTTAAATTCCTTTTAGTTGGTTAAGACCGCCGAAGCGGTTTCGACTATTCAAGTCTCGTCAGTTAACCTTTAAGCCTTTGCTACATGCTCAAGGTCATGAATGCCTTGACCTGCTACATAACCAATAAAAAACATGATTTCATTTTGCTCTCCTACTATTTCACTGTTACTGGTAAACACTGGTTGAGTTAAAAATCTAACTATTCCATTTGTTTCGCTGTACTTAGCAACTATTGAATTCAATTTTTCTACATTCATTGTGAAGCGTGCTTTTAATAACATTTTGTATTTCCTTTAGTTGTTTGGTCTACTTTGTATCGCTTAATCACGATACGGTGTAGATTAGCACACTTTTATTCACTTCGCGACTATTCAACCAATTATTTTCTAATCGGAAACCCTTAGAACGAAAGTATTCATTGGTTAACGCCCGCCCGTATTTATAGCGAAGCGTTGCAGTTTCTCTGCATGTTCCCCTATAATCAACGTCTAATACATTAACTCAGACAGTAGGTAAGTATGACTATAAAGAAACTAACTCGTAAGCAAGTAAAGGAAGGATTAACCCAAATCCCAATAGATCAAATCCTTCACGTTCCCGGTGAACTAACCACAAAACAAAAGGAATTTGCAAAGGGTTTGGCTCTCGGTATGACGGGAGCAGATGCCTACCGAAACGCCTACGATACTAACGCAACTCCCAAAACAATAGGAGACAATGCCAGTAGGCTTAAAGCTGATAACAGAATTCAAGCTGAACTAGAAGCGTATAGATTAGCAATAGAGGCGGAAAAACATCGTACTCCCGCACAATTAAGGGCTCTAGTTATTCAATCACTGGTTCAAGTCATCATTGATCCTGATGCCTCACATAGTGCAAAGATCAACGCAAGCAAAGTACTCGGCACAGTAACAGAGGTGAGCGCATTCACCGAACGTAAAGAAGTAACGCACATTACCAATAGCGCCGACGCTAGATCAAAGCTAATGGATGAACTAAAGGCTATGATGAAGAGCCAAGCTATTGATGTTGACGTGAAAGAAGTCGACCTACTCCTTGACGAATTATCCGGCGCAGCATCAAGCACCCCACACACCCCTTTAGGCGTTCAGGAGTCCCTTGGTGAGCTACATACTATTCCAGACACCCTACCCCCATCAAAAAGTTTACCCCCAGAAAGCGATCAATCCACAGAAAACACCCCCTTATCGAAACCTTTTTGATTACATGGGGGGGTATATATTAGAACTTTTTTAGGGACAATTATAACGGTTATAATTGTCCCCCCCAAAAGTATTACATATGAAGATAAAACGAAGTGATTTGGAAACGAAGTTATTAATAAATCGCAAAATGGCGGTTAGAAAGCGGACGACTTTTGAAAAATGTTTGGAGGAAGATATGACACCGGCGCAAAGGGAAGTATTTATAGTGGTGGATGAGTGGTGGAAGAGGTTTGGATGTAGTCCGTCTATAAGAGATATATGTAATCAGAGGGGGGTTAAGAGTATTGGGAGTACGAGCCATATGGTTGATCGGTTGATTGAGCTTGGCGTTTTAAAGAAGGTGAAGGGTAAGAGGAGTATTCGCCCGGTGTATATAAATTTTAGGAACGTTGAGTGAGTGATATAGCTGAGTTGATCTCGAAACTGCCTATAAACGAGCAGGAGAAGTTGTTTTACGACTTCCAAGTTTATAAGGAGGCGATGGAGAGGGAGAAGGCTCAGGAAAAGTTTTTGAATTATGTAAAGATGATGTGGCCGGGGTTTATTCCTGGGAGGCATCACGCGTTGGTTGCTAAAAAATTTGAAGAGATAGCTGCGGGGAAGATAAAACGGCTGATTATTAATATGGCTCCGCGTCATACGAAGTCGGAATTTGCGAGTTATTTGTTGCCGAGCTGGTTTTTGGGTAGATATCCGGGTAAAAAGATCATACAAACGTCAAATACGGCGGATTTAGCGGTTGGATTTGGACGAAAAGTCAGGAATTTGGTGGGATCTGAGACTTATGCGAAGGTTTTTCCTGGCGTTGCGCTAAGACAAGATAGTAAAGCGGCCGGTCGGTGGGCTACGAACCATGACGGGGAGTACTTTGCTATAGGCGTGGGCGGTACGGTGACGGGTAAGGGCGCGGATTTGTTAATTATTGACGATCCGCATAGTGAACAAGAGGCTGCGATGGCGGCTGGAAACCCAGAAGTCTATGCCAAAGTCTATGAATGGTATACATCTGGACCGCGTCAACGTCTACAACCAGGTGGATCTATTGTTATTGTTATGTGCATGACTGGAGATACTCAGGTATTAATGGCTGATGGCACAGAAAAATCATTGTCTAAAATATGTGTTGAAGATAGTGTTGCTACGTTTGATAACGGAAAATTAACGACATCAAAAGTAAATAACTGGCGGTCAAATGGTATTGATACCATATATAAAATACGAACACAATCTGGCAAAATACTTCGTGCAAATGAGAGACATCCGTTTCTTGTAATGAACGAAGGAGTATTGGAATGGACGAGACTAAAGTATTTAAAACCGGGGGATTTGCTTGTATCGTTGAAGGGTGCAATAGACTTTCAAAATCAAAAACAAAACCCGGAATGTGCGGAGCTTGCAAAGCAAAGGCAAGCTACCACAAAAAAAATCCCGACGCACCTTGCCGACCAATTGGAGACCACGGCAAATGGAAAGGAGTGTCTTGCTCTAAATGTGAAAAGCCAGCAGTGTCTAGGGGGTTGTGCAACAACTGCTACAGAAAAGAATATTTGCCAAAACCAACCCCTGAAAAATCAAGAGCAAAGCGAATTAAACATAGGTACGGAATTACATTGGCTCAATATGAGCAAATGGTTAAAGATCGCAACAACCGGTGTGATATTTGCGGCGAAGAGCCTACAGACAAAAATACTAGGGCGCACTGGAACGGAAAATTATGTATCGACCACGACCACAAAACAGGAAAAGTTAGAGGATTGCTTTGCAACGATTGCAACCTTGCGGTCGGATATGGGAAGACGGCAAGCATACTTGAACGAGCTTCATCGTATCTCAGACTTCACAGCAGATGCAATTGTTGATATTTCTACAGATGGGCAAGAAGAAGTATTTGACGTAGAAATAGATAGGACAGAAAACTTCATTGCCAATGGAGTTGTAAGCCATAACACCCGCTGGGGTGAGGCGGATTTAACGGGAAGAGTACTCAAAGATTCGCTAATGAGGGAGAAAGGTGAGCAGTGGGAGTTAATAGAACTGCCCGCTATTATGCCAAGCGGAAAACCTCTATGGCCGGAGTTCTGGAGTATTGAAGAATTAGAGGCGCTGAAGGAGGAATTGCCACCTGCTAAGTGGAATGCCCAATACCAACAAAGTCCGACTGGCGAAGAGGGTGCTTTAGTTAAGAGGGAGTGGTGGAAAAGATGGGGAGATGATAGACCGCCGAAATGTCAGTTTATATTACAGAGTTGGGATACGGCTTTTACAAAAAGTGAGCGAAGTGACTATTCGGCATGTACGACTTGGGGGATATTCTATAAAGATGAGAACGTAGACGACCCGCATATTATTTTGTTGGATGCGTTCCAGCAGAGGATGGAGTTTCCTGAGCTCAAGGAAAAAGCTTTGGCGATGTATAAAGAGTACAGTCCTGATTGTTGTTTGATTGAGGCTAAGGCGGCGGGTTCTCCTTTGATATTTGAATTGCGTAGAATGGGGGTTCCAGTAGAAGACTTTACGCCGAGCAGAGGTAATGATAAGTTTGTGCGTATGAATAGCGTGACTGATCTCTTTAGGTCTGGTAAAGTATGGGCTCCAGAGACAAGATGGGCGGATGAGGTCATTGAGCAGATGGCATCATTCCCAAATGCTGCGCATGATGACTTGGTTGACTCCAGTACACAGGCGTTGATTCGCTTTAGAAAGGGCGGATTTATCAGTTTAGATTCGGATGAGAAAGATGAGTATCGCCCGAGACGTAAAGCCAATTATTATTAAGGAAATATATGTCAATTGACAAGTCATTAGCACAAGCTCCGGTAGGAATTGAGGCATTAGCTGAGCAGATGCCAGAGATAGAAATTGAAATTCAATTACCTGGAGAAGAGGAAGAGGATCAGCCTGATCCTGGTCCAAAGGGTAGTTTCTACGAAAACTTAGCCGATCTAATTGGCGAAGATGAGCTAAAGAAAATTGCTGATGAATTGATCGAAGACGTAAGTAATGATATAGATGCTAGGAAAGACTGGCTACAAACTTATGTTGATGGCTTAGAGTTATTAGGCTTAAAGATTGAGGAAAGATCTGAGCCGTGGGAAGGAGCTTGTGGTGTTTATCACCCACTATTAGCTGAGGCTTTAGTTAAGTTCCAAGCTGAAACAATGATGAGTATTTTCCCGGCGAGTGGACCGGTTAAGACTCACGTTATAGGTAAAGAGACACCAGAGAAAAAAGACTCTGCTGAGCGCGTTCAAGATGATATGAATCTTGAGCTCACAGAGAAGATGCCTGAGTATCGTCCTGAGACAGAGAGAATGTTGTGGGGCTTGGGTCTAGCTGGTAATGCTTTTAAGAAAGTATATGAAGATCCTACACTGGGTAGACAGGTATCTTTATATGTACCTGCTGAAGATGTGGTCGTTCCATATGGCGCGTCTAGTTTGGAAAATGCAGAGCGTGTTACTCACGTTATGCGTAAGACAGAAAACGAAATTAGAAAACTGCAAGATGCCGGTGTATATAGAGATATAGACATAGGCGATCCAGTTAATGTACTAGATGAGGTAGAAAAGAAAATTGCCGAGAAGCTTGGATTTAGAGCTACTTCAGATGATAGATACAAGATCTATGAAGTCAGCGTTAATCTAAACTTAAAAGGTTTTGAGCATACAGATGATGAAGGAAACCATACAGAAATTGGTTTACCTTATATAGTTACTATAGAGAAGGGTACTCAGAATGTATTGGCTATTCGCCGTAACTGGAAAGAAGGCGATGATCTATATATTAAGAGACAACACTTTGTCCACTACGGATATATCCCAGGATTTGGTTTCTATTGCTTTGGATTAATTCATTTAATTGGCGCATACGCTAAGTCTGGTACTTCCATTATTCGTCAATTGGTTGATGCTGGCTCACTGGCTAATTTACCAGGTGGATTTAAAACCAGGGGTCTGCGTGTTAAGGGTGACGATACACCGATTGCACCGGGCGAGTTCAGAGATGTAGACGTACCTAGCGGATCTATTAAAGACAATATCGTACCTCTGCCATATAAAGAGCCAAGCCAAACTCTTATGGCATTACTCAACCAAATCGTTGAGGAAGGTCGTAGATTTGCTAATACTGCTGATCTACAGGTCAGCGATATGTCGGCGGCCGCCCCAGTTGGTACAACATTAGCGATATTAGAGCGCACACTTAAAGTAATGTCTGCGGTTCAAGCCCGTATTCACTACTCTTTAAAGCAAGAATTAAAGCTTTTAAAGGAAATTATTGCTGCAAATGCACCTGATGAATACGATTATGAGCCCGAAGTAGGGGGTAAAAGGGCTAAAAAGTCCGATTATGAGAGCGTAGATGTAATACCGGTTAGCGATCCAAATGCCTCAACAATGGCGCAAAAGATCGTTCAATACCAAGCTGTTATGCAATTAGCGCAACAACAGCCACAGTTATTCAATATGCCGTTCTTATATAGGCAAATGTTAGAAGTTTTGAGCATTAAAAACGCAGCGAAACTCATACCTTTACCTGAAGATATGCGCCCAATGGATCCGATTACAGAGAACCAAAACGTGCTTATGTCCAAGCCGGTAAAGGCGTTCTCATATCAAGATCACCAAGCGCACATCACGGTTCATATGTCTGCAATGCAAGATCCAAAGATTGCATCGTTGCTACAGAATAACCCAATGGCTCAGCAGTTACAGGCCGCCATGATGGCTCACGTTAATGAGCACTTAGGATTCCAATACAGAATAGAGATTGAGCAACAATTAGGTATGACACTGCCGCCACAGAGTGATTCTTCTGGCGAAGATATACCAATTGATCCACAAGTAGAGGCAAGACTTGCTCCTATTTTGGCTCAAGCAGCAACTCGTTTATTGCAACAAAACCAAGCTCAAGTGGCTCAGCAACAAGCTCAGCAACAAGCCCAAGATCCTTTGGTTCAGATGCAACAACAAGAGATTGCTATCAAGCAAGCCGAACAACAACGCAAGGCACAAAAAGACCAGGCAGAAATTGCACTCAAACAATCGCAACAGCAGATTGAGAAGGCAAGGATTGCGGCACAGACCGCTACACAATTAAAGCAAATAGACGTAAGTGCTTTAAAAGCTTCTGCCGAAATACAGCTAGAGAAAAAATTGCGCGGAGCAGACATCAGACATGATGCTATTAAAACTCTAGCCCAACACGATCACGAGAAGATGAACAATCGTGAATCATTAATTGCCCAGACTATACACAACAGAATGGGTAATGAATCCAGCTTGAGCGAGGCTCAGTTACACCACGCGGCTTCTTTAAAGAAAGCTCAAATGGATAACGAAACTAAGTTACAACAAGCTCAAATGAATCAACAAACACCACAACAAGGAGGTGAATGATGGATCAGAATTTAGAATTTCTTTTAAGAGAGTACAAAGACCGAATGGACATGCTTACCCAAGCATTAGCCAGAGGGAATGCGCCTTCTTTTGAGGAATATAAATACATATGCGGTCAGTTGCGAGGTCTTGAAGCTGCATGTGGAATTATCATAGACCTTAAGGCAAGATTGGAGAACTCGGACGATGAGTGACATAAACCTAAATTTGGCAGTTGACTTAGATGCCATCCTTCACAAGAAAGACGAAGAGAAGGCGACTCAGCTACCAAAGCCCTCTGGATATCGCATACTATGCGCCATCCCAGAAGTGGAAAAGGAGTTTGAAAGCGGGCTGGTAAAAGCAGATACCACTGTTCACTATGAAGAGCTACTGACAACAGTACTATTTGTGGTTTCTTTGGGACCTGATTGCTACCAAGACAAGACTAGATTCCCGTCTGGTCCGTGGTGCAAGCAAGGAGACTTTGTCCTGGTGCGCCCCAACGCAGGTAGTAGATTGGTTATTCATGGTAGGGAAATGAGGATGATCAATGACGACTCTGTTGAGGGCGTAGTTGAAGATCCCCGTGGTATTAGACGTAAATAAAGGAGCCGGACATGGCAACATTTGAAGCAGCAAACGACTTTCCAGAACCAGAAGATCTGGTGGAAAAGGAACCAGAAGATAGTTTAGAGATTGAAATTGAAGACGATACGCCGGAAGAGGATAAGGGTAGAAGACCCGCAGATCCCGAGCGCGTTAAGCAACTTCAAGTTGAAGTAGATGATCTAGACAAATACAGTAAAGACGCTAAAGACAAGCTGATCCAAATGAAGAGAGTTTGGAATGACGAGCGTAGGCGTGCGGAAGCGGCTGAGCGTGAACGTCATGCAGCTTTGGAGGCGGCGCAGAAATTACATGAAGAGAATAAACGCATCAAACAACTCTTAAATTCAGGGGAAAAAGAGTACGTTCAAGCGGTAAAAACCTCTTCTGAAATGCAACTTGAAATGGCTAAAAAAGCCTATAGAGACGCATACGATTCGGGTGAATCCGATAAGCTAGTTGATGCTCAGCAAGCATTGACCAAGGCAACAATGCAACTTGAGAGGGCTAATAACTTTAAGTTACCCCCTTTACAAGAAGAAGAATTTCAGGTACAAACGCAACAACAGTACCAACAACCATCTCAGCCTGACGAAAAGGTTATGGAATGGCAAGCGAGAAATCCTTGGTTCGGACAGGACGAAGAGATGACCGCATCTGCTCTTGGGCTACACGAAAAGCTTAGGAAGAGTGGTATAGTTGTTGGATCTGACAGATATTACGCAGAGTTGGACAAGACTATGCGAAAAAGATTCCCTGAGAATTTCGAGGAATCGCAGGAAAGCCAGGCTCCATCTAGGGAAGACAGTCCCAAAAAGCCGGCCACGGTAGTTGCTCCCGCTAGTAGATCGACAGCATCGAAGAGGGTAAGACTAACCACATCTCAAGTCGCCATAGCGAAGAGGCTTGGGTTATCTAATGAGCAATATGTCCGTGAACTTTTAAAAATGGAGGCCTAACAAATGGCTAATGCAAAACAACTTGACCGTGAAACGACAACTCGTGCACTCTCTGAGCGTCCTAAACAGTGGATGCCCCCTGAGTTACTTCCTGAGCCTGACAAACAGCCAGGGTACGGTTACAAATGGATTCGGGTTTCTATGTTGAACCAGGCAGACCCAAGGAATATCAGCACGAGATTCCGTGAAGGTTATGAGCCTGTGGCAATTGAAGAGCAACCTAAGTTCACACTGTTAGTTGATCCCGAAAGTCGATTCAAAGACAACATCGAGATTGGCGGGCTGTTACTCTGTAAGCGTCCGATTGAGTTTGATACACAGCAGATGAAATATTATGCTGAGCAAACCCAAGCGAATGCTGATGCAGTAGATAACAGTTTAATGCGCCAAAGTGACAGTCGTATGCCTATTTTCAAAGAAAGTAGATCATCGACTAGCTTTGGTAAAGGCAATCAATAATTTGGAGATTTAAATGGCATATCCTACAGTATCGGCCCCTTACGGCCTAAAGCCTGTAAATCTTATTGGTGGACAAGTATTTGCTGGATCAACTCGTCAGTTGCCTATCCAGTACGGCTACGCTACCAGTATTTTTTACGGCGATTTCGTTAACCTTACCCAAGGTTTTATCAACCGTCAATCAGTTTCTACTGGTGGCGGCGCAGCAGGTATGGTCGGGGTTTTCCTTGGCTGTAACTACACAGATCCAGTAACTAAGCAAAAACGCTTTAGCCAATACTGGCCTTCTGGCACTTTAGCTGGCGACGCATTTGCAGTTGTTTGTGATGATCCTGACACAGTTTTCAAAGCTGTTGTTTGCTCATCTGGAACTACTGTTGCATCAGCAAGTATCCCCATGATTGGTCAAAACTACCAGATGATTAACAACACTGGTAACGTCAATACTGGCGACTCTGCTAACGCTTTGCTTTACTCTGCAACTTTGACTACAAGTACATTCCCTGTACGCGTTGTTGATATTGTTCGTGATACAGCTCAGTCTTACTCTGCTATTGGTAGCTCAACAACTACATCAATCACTATGACAACTGGACCTAACGGTAACGTGTTGCAAGGTGCTGACGTAGCTTACTTGGCAACTAACGGACAGCTTATTGAGACAGGTTCTTTTGTTACCGCAGCTATTGCAGCCGGCGCAACATCTGGAACATTGAACGTAGCTCCAGCAGTACCAGGTGGCGTAACAGCTATCCCATCCGCATCAACCATTGTGTTTACAAACTATCCTGAAGTGCTTGTTAAGCTTAACTTCGGTATACATGAGTATTACACTGCAACCGCTGTTTAAGGAGTAACATAAAATGGCTATTTCACGCGCACAACTATTGAAAGAGTTGCTCCCTGGACTGAACGCATTGTTCGGATTAGAGTATGCAAGATACGGCGAAGAGCACAAAGAAATCTACGAAACAGAGACTTCTGAGCGTTCTTTTGAAGAAGAGACAAAACTGTCTGGATTCTCTGCTGCACCTGTTAAGGCTGAGGGCAATGCCATCGCTTATGACAATGCACAAGAAGCATGGACAGCTCGCTATACACACGAGACTATCGCTCTTGGCTTCTCCTTAACAGAAGAGGCTATTGAAGATAACTTGTATGATAGTTTGTCTGCACGTTACACAAAGGGACTGGCTCGCGCCATGGCCTACACCAAGCAAGTTAAGGGCGCTTCCACTCTAAACAATGGATTCAACGGCGCTTACACTGGCGGTGACGGTCAGCCTTTGTTCTCAACTGCTCACCCATTGGTGAATGGTGGTACAAACGCCAACACTCCTTCTACCCCTGCTGACTTGAACGAAACTGCCCTTGAAAATGCAGTTATCCAGATTGCAGCTTGGACAGATGAGCGTGGTCTTTTGATCGCTGCTAAGCCCAAGAAGTTGGTTGTTCCTCCAGCACTTCAGTTCGTTGCAACCCGTTTGCTAGAGACTGAACTCCGTGTTGGTACAAACAACAACGACATCAACGCAATCAAGAACAACGGTTCTGTTCCAGATGGTTACACAATTAACCACTTCTTGACAGCACCTAACGCTTGGTTCTTGACAACTGACGTACCTAACGGTCTCAAGCACTTCGTTCGTACACCGCTACAAAACTCCATGGATGGTGACTTCGACACCGGAAACGTTCGTTACAAGTCTCGTGAGCGTTATTCATTCGGTTATTCCGATCCATTAGGTGTTTACGGCTCTTATTAATCCGTAAATCCTAGGTTAAAAAGGGGCTCCAAAAGGGCTCCTTTTTTTATGCAAATTTATTTGACAATAGCTGAAAATGGTGTATTATTTGTGCATCTGGGAATTTCACCTTGTTGCCACTGGCCCAGCAGACGATGCAACGATTAACAAGGTAACTTTTGCATAAGGACTTATTGTCATGGCACGTTCCACATTTTCCGGCCCAATTCTATCTGGGCAAAATCGCTTCGGTCCCATTAGAGATGTAGGTTATACAGACCTCGTTCAAACAGCTCTTTTAGACTTCTCCGTAACATCTCCAAACACTACTAACTACGGCGGTGGATCAGGTATCTTTGTTGCCTCAAATAACATTCCAAATAGTATTGCTACTATTTACACACCACAAGCTGGCGTGTTTAGCAATAGCGGACCTACTAAAGCTTCTGCTCCTACAGCAGATGCAACCAACCTCGTATACCGTGGTGTTGTGTTTTATGTTCCTTATAGCTGCAATATCACAGATGTTATCCTTGATATTGGTACAGTCCCTAAAGACAGTGCAGGTACACCCGTTGCAGTAAGTGCAATTCAGCCTTACGTTTCAAACAACTTTGCAACATCTACTGGTGTTTACGCTACATTTAGCAATATCTCTAGCCCTGCTGCTCAGAGATACACAGGTACATTTGTTGGCTCACAACTAACAAATAGCAATGCTACATTGCAAGACTTCCAAAACCCCAACGTTGGTCAAGACCCAGCATGGTTTGGTCAGATTGTTGTAACTTTAGCGATGACTACTACAGCGGCTGGTCTTACTTCTGGTCAGATTGAAGTAACAATGCGTTACAACCAAAACGACATGAACATTGGTAGCTCTACAGCTTACCCATACGGTAACTTTGACTAATCTTCTGGGGGCTTAGGCCCCCATCTTTAACCTTTAAGGAGATTAATCATGACAATGCAATATGATGTTCTATCGTCGTATAACACAACTTCACCTGCAAATATTACGTCTAACAGACAGCGCCTAAAAGGGTTTGTGTATCTTGGAGCTGGTACTGCTGGTAGTATTGTTTACACAGATACCACGTCTGGCGCTATTTTGTACAAAATGATAGTTTCTGCTTCAGACACTTACACAATCAATTTGATTTTGCCTGGAGAGGGAATTTTGGCGGCGGGCGGTCTAACGCTCACTTTTACCAACTGTTCTTACGTCACAACTATTTATGGCTAAGTCCCCAGCATGGCAACGTAAAGAGGGTAAAAACCCAAATGGCGGTTTAAATGCTAAGGGACGAGCTTCTGCTAAGAAAGAAGGTCATAACTTAAAACCACCACAACCCGAAGGCGGATCAAGGAAAGATTCATTTTGTGCCCGTATGACCGGCTTGAAGAAAAAGTTGACCTCAGAAAAGACCGCAAAAGACCCGAATAGTCGGATTAATAAATCACTTAAAGCTTGGAAGTGTTAAATGGACGTTATGGTACTTTGGAACTCCGCACTGTCGCTTTTTGTTGCAATCATAGGGTTTTTCCTTAAGGAGAAGTTCAGTGAGCTCCAAAGAATTACCATCCTTCTTAACAGAACCAGAGAAGAGATTGCTAAGGAGTACGTTACAAAACAAGAAGTCCATACAGACATCACTAGGGTCTTGGACCGTCTTGATAGACTGGATGAAAAATTGGATAGACTTATGGAGATTAGGAATGCCAAGTAAGTCAGCAAAGCAGCACAATTTCATGGAGGCGGTGGCCCATAATCCAGCGTTCACCAAGAAAGTAGGAGTCCCCAAAAGTGTTGGGGAAGATTTTAGTCAGGCCGATAAAGGCAAGAAATTTTCTAAAGGTGGAAACATGGCAGCAAAAGAAACAATGGGCCCCCGCACTATGTCCAAGGACGTAGAAAAGGGATCTAACAAAGATATCAAGCATGGTGAACATGCTATTCAAAAGCGCGGTCATACTCGTGATGAAATGCCTAAGATGAAGGGTAATGATATTGGCAATGGCCCAGCTATCAATACCATGAAAAAAGGCGGTAAAACTGTTAAGAAGATGGCTTCTGGCGGTACAGCTTCAGCTCGTGCAGATGGTATTGCTCAAAAGGGCAAGACCCGTGGTAAATTTTGCTAAGGATTAAATATGAAAAACGATCATCCTCCATTAATGAAAGAGCCAACTCCAGTTCATACACACAATGTGCATATGATGGAAAAGCTTGAAGAAGGCGGCCATGTTCATCACCATAAACATTATGGCGAGCACAAGGCAGATCACAAGAAGCACCATGAGCACGTTGAAGCTATGTGCGGTGGTGGAATGGCTAAAAGAAAATGATGGCGAGCCGTGGAATGGGCGCAATCCGCCCTTCCAAAATGCCTAAAGCTAAGACGATTGTTCGCTCGGACAATCCGAATGACGTTGAGGTTTATAAATCCGGCGGTAAAGTCAAGGGTTTGTATGCCAATATTCATGCTAAGCAAAAGCGCGGAGCAAAGATGAGGAAGCCTGGTCAAAAGGGCGCACCTACAGATCAAGATTTTATTGAAGCAGCTAAAACCCGGAGAAACAAATGAGTTTACTAAAGCATATTGAAGAGAATGTTGAGCATTTATATTCTCTTATTAAGCACGTTGCAGAATCACAATTGTCTGCTCATGGACATATTGTTCCTGAGACAAAGGCTTTGTTGGCTAAATTAGAAGAGCATCTAGAAGTTGCACAACCTGCTGCTCCAGTTATTGAAGGTCCAGTAAATGTCACTCCTGTTGTGGCTCCGGTGGTTGCTGATCCTGCTCCTGTTTCTACAGCTACTGTGGAAGCGACTGTTGTTACCGAAGCTCCTGCTACTGCTCCAGTGGTTGACGAGTCTGTAACAGTTGCGCAAACACAATCAGCAGCTAATGTTGCCAATTAATCATGGCAGAGAAATGGATTCAAAAAGCCATCAAGAAGCCTGGTGCTTTGCGTGAAGAGCTGGGTGTCAAGAAGGGCAAAACAATACCATCTAAGAAGCTTGCTGCTGCTGCTAAAAAGCCGGGTAAGCTTGGTCAACGTGCTCGACTTGCTGAGACGTTAAAAGGCATGAAGTAATGGCATACACAAGTGGATCAACGGCGTTTAACCTAGACTTTACCGAATTGGTAGAGGAGGCGTATGAGCGCTGTGGTCTTCAATCCCGATCAGGATATGACCTAAGAACCGCTAGAAGATCAATGAATCTGATGGCGGTGGAATGGGCTAACCGTGGGATTAACTTGTGGACAGTTGAGGAATGCGTAGTTACCTTGTCTCCAGGACAGGCGTTCTACCCAGTACCAGTAGATACCGTAGATATTCTTGATCTGGTAACTCGTACAAGCAATGCCAGTACAACCAATCAGCAAGATATTAACTTAAGCCGTATTAGTGAAAGTACCTATTCCACTATACCTAACAAACTAACGACTGGCCGCCCCATTCAGGCATGGTTTAACCGCCAGTCTGGGAATGCGGATGTAACGACTATTACGCTTGCTACAACATGCGCGGCAACAGATACAACGCTTACCCTTAGCTCAGTTATTGGACTGCGTTCTAATGGCTATATACAGCTAGATAATGAGATTATTGGATATGCAAACATATCTGGTAATACGATCACAAACTGCTACCGCGGGCAAAATGGAACTACTGCTACGGCTCATACTGCCGGGGCGATAGTAACTGTTCAGTACTTGCCTAACGTAACAGTATGGCCATGCCCAGATTCTTCTACCACTTACACAATGGTGTACTGGAGAATGAGAAGGATTCAGGATGCCGGAACAGGGGTGAATATCCAGGACGTTCCATTTAGATTTATACCTTGCATGGTTGCAGGGTTGGCTTATTTGATCAGTGTCAAAAAGCCGGAAGTGGATCCAGCGAGGGTTTTGTTCTTGAAACAGGACTATGAGCAAGCATTTGACTTGGCCGCCCAGGAGGACAGGGAGACGGCTCCGATTCGATGGGTTCCAAGGAATTTATTCTATTCGAGGTAACTTATGCCAAGTAAGTATTCCTCTGGTAAGAATGCGATTGCAGAATGTGATAGATGTGGTTTTAGGTATAAACTTGTTGAATTAGCCAAGCTGACAATCAAGACAAAACAGGTTAATATCAAGGTATGTCCTGAGTGTTGGGAAGAGGATCAGCCTCAGTTGCAACTTGGTTTGTATCCTGTGAATGATCCGCAAGCTGTTAGAGAGCCAAGACCTGATATCAGTTATTACGGTTCTGGAAACAGTGGATACCAATCTCAGAATGGCAATGGAAACGTTGTCACACAGGCTGGTTATCCTGAGAGTGGAAGTAGGATAATTCAATGGGGATGGAAGCCGGTGGGTGGAGCTAGTGGTTTTGACAGAGCACTAACTCCTAACTATTTGGTAGCCAAGGGTACGGTCAATTCTGTAACAATAACGTAGGAGTAAAAGATGGCTAAGAAAGAAATGGATAAGGATCTTGCTCAAGATAAAGCAATGATCAAAAAAGCTTTTAAAGAGCATGATCAGCAAGAGCACAAGGGCGGACCAGGAACAAAGCTTGCTCTTAAAAAGGGCGGTATGCCAATGAAGAAAATGGCTAAGGGTGGAGTTACTGGCAAGGAAATGCGTGCCGTTGGTCGCAATCTAGCTCGAGCTCATAACCAAAAACCTGGGAGCAAATAATGGCTGTAGCAAAGAACGTTAAACCTACGACTAAGAATAGTCCTGCCGTCAAAGTTGGCAAAGGTAAATTTGATGGTAGCGGAGCTGATTACGCGCCCCCACACAAGATGAGTGGTGAGCGTATTAGCCCTAAGACAGATTCTTTTGTAACTAAAGATCCTAACCGCTTATTGGCTAGTCAACAAAACTCTAAAGCTGGTGCAATGCGCGTAAGCATGGGTGATCCAGGTGCAGATGATGTTAAGACAGATGGTCAAAAAATGCGTGGAGCAGGAGCTGCTGAGCGTGGCTTTATGAGTAGAGGCCCAATGGCTTAAGGGGTTTCAAAATCAATTACGAAACTTTATACAATACCATCCAAGCGTATGCTGAGAATACGGAGTCTTTGTTTCTTGCAAATATTCCAATATTCGTGCAGCAATGCGAGGAAAGGGTATACAACACGATTAACTTTGCCTCCCTTCGTAAGAATGTTACAGGTACTTTAACCGCAAGTAATTCTTATTTATCTTTACCGATAGATTGGCTATCAACATATTCCATAGCTATATACACATCAGACTATACGACTGTGCCGTTTACCTACCTTCTTAATAAGGATGTAAACTTTATTCGTGAAGCATATCCAAATCCAACGGCGCAAGGAACACCAAAATACTATGCAATATTTGGACCGCAGTATGGCAATCAAAACGAACTGTCTTGCATTATTGGTCCAACTCCAGATCAGTCTTATAACGTAGAGCTGCACTATTTCTTTTACCCGCCTTCAATTGTTCAAGGGATTATTACTGCTGTAACTGGAATAGTAAATCCTGGCAGTGGATATGTGCCAGGTCTGTATCAAAATATTCCTTTAACCGGTGGATCTGGACAGAGTGCTTATGCCGACTTTTTAGTTGGATCTAGCGGTACTGTAACTTCCTTTACGCTTCAAAACGGCGGCAATTTCTATGCCGTCAATGATGTATTGGGAGTATCTGCATCTAGCTTGGGCGGATCAGGATCGGGCTTTGCTATCAATGTCAATACGATTAACAACTCAAATGGAACAAGCTGGTTGGGCGATAACTTTGATCCAGTACTTCTTTATGGATCTATGCGCGAAGCCATGTTGTTTATGAAGGGCGAGCAAGATTTGGTTAAGTACTATGAAGATAAGTACTCAGAAGCGCTTATGCTTGCTAAACGCCTCGGAGATGGACTTGAAAGAGGTGATGCGTATCGCGATGGAATGACAAAATTAAATACTAATATTAGAGGTAATGCAGCAGTATGATCATCCAAACCCAGACTACCCAGTTTAAATCAGACTGCTTGAACGGTTTGGTTAACTTCACAACGACTTCTCCGTATACCTATAAGGTGGCTTTGTATACTGCTTTGAGCAATCTTAACAATACGACAGCGACTTATTCTGGTACAACGGCAGAGGTTGTGGCTAATGGGTATACGGCAGGTGGTAATGTCATTACGATATCTGCTAATCCGGGACAGGATTTGGCTAACAACGTAGCTTTTCCTTACTTTAATAATGTGACCTGGACAGGCGCAACTATTACCGCAAGAGGAGCTTTAATTTACAATGCAACCACGGGTAATTCTGTTGCCATTTTGAACTTTGGTAACGACATTACCATGAACAATTTCACCATAACCTGGCCTGCCGCAACATCAACTACTGCGGTTATTACCATTTCTTAAGGAGTCAAGATGACTAACGAACTTTCAAAATTTGGCGACCATGCAGTTGCTACATTACAAGCTAATGCTAAGATCCCAGAAGGAATGGGCGTTGAAGGCTGGTATCACGTTGTTTGCCGCGACAAAGACGGAAACATTAAATGGGAAGAAGAGTTTCCCAACCTAGTGGTAGCTATAGGTAAGCAATTGATGCTTGATACACTACTCAAAGGTTCTAGTTATTCTGTGACCGGACCCTACCTTGGTTTGTTAAACGCAAGTATTACACCCGCCGCAACAGACGTTATGAGCACTATCGTGCCGTCTAAAGAGTTTATAGCTTATACAGTGGGCGGATCAGCCGTTCGCGGTACAGCAGTTTTTGCATCATCTACCAGTACAGGATCAACTCCTTCTAACGTAACATCTTCCACAGCAACGGCTATTACCTATACAATCACAGGTAGTGGTGGTACAGTTTACGGATGTTTCTTGGTACTTGGTACAGGCGCTTCTAGTGCTCAAAGCAATACAAGCGGTACTTTGTATTCTGAGGGTAACTTCAGCGTAGCCAAGACAACGACATCTGGAGACACTGTCAGCGTTGTTTACAGTACTACCGCGACTTCTTAATTAAGGGGTATGTATGGCTTTCTTAATCAAGGACCGGGTATTAGAAACCTGTAGTTCTCCAGGCACAGGCGCAATCACGCTCCTTGGTGCGGTCACGGGGTATCAGTCTTTTAGTACAGCGTTTAGCTCGACCAACGGAACCACAACCTATTACTGTATCGCTGATCAAGGCGGTGCAAACTGGGAGGTGGGACTGGGTACTTGGAATACAGGAAATACGCTAAGCCGTACAACGGTTTATGCTTCTAGCAACGCAGGTTCTACAGTTAACTTTGCCTCTGGTACACAAAACGTATTTTGTACATATCCTGCTGAGCAAGCTCTTTACTCTGGTGGTCCACTTGGTACACCAAGTTCTGGAACATTAACCAATGCAACCGGCCTACCTATTTCTACTGGTGTATCAGGACTTGGTACTGGTGTTGCTACAGCCCTAGCTAATGCGCTTAATGCAGCAAGTGGATTAGTTGCTAAAGATGCTAATGGAAACGTCTCGTATAACAACGATTCTCCTGGATATACAGCAATAACAACTTCTGGTGGCACAACCACTATGACTGCTGCGTCAACATATATTCAAAACTTCAAAGGTACTTCTAATCAAACTGTTAAGTTGCCTGATGAGACAACTATTCCTGTAGGTACAGCGTACATCATCGACAATGACTCTACAGGTAGCGTAACTATTCAAGACAGTGGTGGTAATACTCTTGCTGTTGGGGTAACTGGTGCAGCGGGGTACTTCTACTCTACGTCTAATGCTACAGCCACTGGTGGGTGGGCTGGTTATGCCTTTATGCCAAACAACGTTCAGTGGGGGTCAGGTGGCCTACCGTTAGCATACGGCGGTACAGGAGCAACGACAATCTCTGGGGCACAAACAAATCTTCAAGTCGATCCTGCGGGAACGGCAGTCGCAATGGCAATTGCCCTCGGGTGATAAGGATAAAACATGGCAAATACATTTACTCGGTACGTCTCAAAGTCAGTAGGTACAACCCCGGTTGTGCTTGTCACTGCCGCGTCTGCAACGCAGACCACAGCGATTGGACTGACGCTATCTAACACCACAACAAGCCCTATTACTGCAAGCGTATACATAACGGCTTCAGCTACTAACTACTACTTAGTTAACAGTGCGACTATTCCAGTAGGAGGTTCTTTAGCTTTGTTTGGTGGGGATGGTAAAGTGGTTCTCAATACTGGCGATGCTTTCACCGTTGTCTCTGGAACTGCCAGTTCTATGGACTGTGTGCTTTCGGTTTTGCAAATCACATGATTAATTCAGGCATTTACAAAATTACTCATAGAGAGACTGGTAGGATATATATCGGTCAATCTACTAACTTGCGCCATAGAAAGATTACATATAAAAGCTCAGGTGGTTCTGGCAATGGAAACAGTGTTATTAAGAGAGCCATTAAGAAATATGGTTGGGATGCTTTTGATTGGGATGTAATTTTGTATGCAGAAGGCTATGATTACTTAAATGATATTGAAGCCAAGTTAATTGATTTTTACGGTTGTCTTGTGCCTAATGGCTTTAATGTAGAAATTGGTGGTAAAAATTCACCTTGCCCTGAAATTGTAAAGAAAGCTATAAGCAAAGCTAATACAGGCAGAGTGTTTACAGAAGAACAACGTAAAAAGATGAGCGAAGGTCAAAAAAAGCGTATAGCTAATATGACTGATGAGCAAAAAGCAAATCTTGCAGAGCTAGGCCGCAATATTAATCTTGGTAAAAAATTGTCAGAGGAACATAAGCAAAAAGTTTCTAAAACAAGAAAAGAACGAATTGATTTAGGGTTAATTAAGCCTGCTAGAAATATGCTGGGTTTTAAACATTCAGAAGAAACAAAAGCTAAAATGAGCGCATCTCGTACTGGTCAAAAGAGAACGCCAGAGCAAATTGAAAGATTTAAAGAAGCATCTAAAAAGCGTTGGCAAAACCCAGAGTACAGAGCCAAAGTTTTGGCGGCTAAAGGAGTTTCATTGTGTATATAGGCAACACCGTCATAACCCAAGGGTTTACACCGCAGGTAGATTTCTTCAGCGGTAATGCAAGTACGACTGCGTTCACGCTGTCTCGCCCAGTTGCGTCTGTATATCAGATGATTGTTAATGTAGCTAATGTAGATCAGAATCCTGGGTCAGCTTATACAGTATCTGGTAACACAATTACCTTTAGCTCTGCTCCTCCAACAGGTACAAACAACATCTGGGTTGAGTACACAAGTTTAATAACTCAGGTTATTGCTCCTAGCCCTGGTACTGTGTTTCTCGGTACGTCAACTTCCTCAACAAATACTGTCACAAACAAAATACAAGTATCTATAAACGGTACAACCTATTATTTGTTGGCATCTACTTCAGGAACATAATGAACGAAATCAAACTCTCAGCACAGGTATTCAA
>Ga0208378_1000093_pt1 | contig 33579 bp, 48 predicted proteins | sample CryBogCBE24Aug09_FD_184556 | JGI IMG/M metagenome (GOLD analysis project Ga0208378, IMG submission 184556) | Freshwater microbial communities from Crystal Bog, Wisconsin, USA - CBE24Aug09 (SPAdes) (version 2) | ecosystem: Environmental > Aquatic > Freshwater > Lake | place: Crystal Bog...
AAATCAAGCACTTTAATTTGGCTAAAACAGTCCGCAGGCATGGGTTGGCAAGATTACAGGTCGCAACATGAGCCAATTTTGTATGGTTGGAAGCCAGGCACAGGTAAGCACTTTTATTCAGGTGACCGCACAAAAACAACAATTTGGAAAATAGGCAGAGATGCTCAATCCAAATATGTCCACCCAACTCAAAAGCCTGTTGCATTGCCTGAAGAAGCCATTAACAACAGTAGTAAAGGCCAAGACATTATTTTAGACTTATTTGGCGGTTCAGGAAGCACATTGATAGCTTGCGAAAAAACCAAACGCTATGCAAGGTTAATGGAACTTGACCCAAAATACTGTGATGTTATAGTTAAGCGATGGGAAGACTTTACTGGCAAAAAAGCAGTATTGTTAAATGAAGTAATACAAAACGGTTAAATTCCCCTTTATAAAATGAATAGAGAACATATTGTTACTGATGAGAATAAGAAGCTAGTAGAAAGTACTAGCGGATTAGGCTTGCCTCACGAGCAAATAGCTATTCTTGTGGGAATTGATGATAAAACGCTGCGTAAACATTACAGGGCAGAGCTTGACTTAGGCAAGGCTAAAGCTAATGGTCAAATTGCCAAAACATTGTTTAGTAAAGCCATTTCAGGGGATACAACTTCTTTAATTTGGTGGACAAAAGCCCAAATGCGTTGGTCTGAGACAGTTAAGCAAGAGTTAACAGGTGAAGACGGAGTGGCATTGATTCCTAGCATTCAAGTGTCATTTGTTAAGCCTCAAAGTGTTGGTGAAACGGATTAGCCCCGTGGATGGGTTTCATAGAAGTGTTGTCCTGTCCAACCCTGCTTTATGGGAGCACCAACAATGAATATTCAAGAAATTATCAACAGAGTTGAGTTTCCTGAAAAGCTAGAGTGCTTATTTAACCCTGAATCCATTCGATATCGTGTGTTGTTTGGCGGTAGAGGTGGTGCAAAATCTTGGGGTGTCGCACGTGCTTTACTAATTAAATGTCTACAAAAGCCTCTGAGAATTCTTTGCGCCAGGGAGTTTCAGACTTCTATTAAAGATTCAGTCCATAAATTGTTAAGTGACCAAATCTATGCAATGGGTTTGGAATCTTTTTATGACATTACTCAAAACCAAATCAGAGGCAAAAACGGCTCTGAGTTTAATTTTGTTGGCTTAAAAAACAACGTAGCAAATGTTAAGTCTTATGAGGGTGTCGATATCTGTTGGACCGAAGAGGCGCAAACAATTAGCCGTAACTCCTGGAACGTCTTAATCCCAACCATTCGTAAAGAAGGCTCTGAAATATGGATAACCTTTAATCCTGAGTTAGAGACGGATGAGACATACCAACGTTTCGTAGCCAATCCGCCTGAAAATTCGGTGGTTGTTAAGATTAACTATTACGACAACCCTTGGTTTCCTGACACCTTGCGCTTGGAGATGGAAAGCCTGAAAAACCGTGATCCAATCGCTTATCGGACGGTTTGGGAAGGAATGTGTAGGTTAACGGTCGATGGCGCTATTTTTGCCCGAGAGGTGCAAGAAGCTGAGTTTGACGGTCGCATCACTAAAGTGCCGTATGACTTCACCAAGCCAGTTCATGCCATCTTTGACTTAGGTTGGTCTGACGCAACTGCGGTTTGGATGCTTCAGTTTGTCGGCATGGAAACACGGTTAATCCGGTACTTTGAGACTAGCCAAGAAACGATCACGTCAATCCTGTCTAAGATGCAAGGATTTGGCTATGTTTACGATACGCTATGGTTGCCTCATGATGCTCAAAACAAGACTTTGGCATCGCAAGGACGGTCGATTGAGGAAATTGTCAGGTCATCAGGCTATAAAACTAGGGTTTTGGAGCGTGTGCCGATTGTGGATTCAATTAACGCTGCTAGGACAATTTTCAAGAACTGTTATTTTGATAGAGAAAATTGTATGGAAGGGTTACAATGTTTAAGACATTATCGTTATGAGGTTGATCCAAACACAAACCAATTTAGCAAAACACCGCTTCATGACAACTATTCTCATGGAGCTGATGCGTTCAGATACATTGGATTGATGGTGAATGAGCCAAAGCAACGTAAAAAGTCCTCCAACAATTACCAGTACGGTAGCCAACATTCATGGATGAGTTAAATGGAAGATTCACAACTTAGCGACTACGATCCTAGAATTGACGAAGCCAAGAAGTTTTTGCGTATGGCTAATGACGCAGACACCATGAATCGTCAGGAAGCCCTTGAAGACCTTAAATTTGTGGGTGGGGATCAATGGCCTATTGAGCTACAAAATAGCCGTAATCTTGAATCTAGACCTGTTCTAACCATCAATAAGCTCGATGGCTATTGCCGTCAGGTGGTCAACCAAATCAAACAACAAAGGCCAAGACCCAAAGTTCATGGCATGAACTCGGATTCTGACGAAAAGACGGCAGAAGTCATTCAGGGCATTATTAGGCACATTGAAGCCAATTCCAACGCTGATGACGCATACGACCAAGCGGTTGATTATGCGGTGCGTATGGGTTGGGGTTATATCCGTTTGCGTACAGATTATGTGTCAGAGGATTCATTTGACCAAGAAATCTACATTGAGCCAGTAGACAATCCTTTTACAGTCTATTACGACATAAATTCAGTTGCGGTTGACGGTTCAGACGCAGAGCGTTGCCTAGTCACAACGATGATGTCCAAGGATGACTTTGAGAAAATCTATCCCAATGCTGAAGTTGACTCATTTACTCAGCGTGGTACTGGTGACTCACAATCCGAATGGATTACCAAAGAGGACATTAGGCTTGCTGAATATTGGTATACCGTTCATGAAAGAGCCAACTTAATTCAATTAAGCGATGGAACAGGCATTTTTGAGGACGAATACAAAAAGCGTAAAGACTTGTACACAGATGCAGGTATTTACAAGATTGACGAGCGTATGTCGGTACGCAAAAAGATCAAATGGTGCAAGTTAACCGCTATTGAAATCCTTGAAGAAGGCGAATGGGCAGGTAAGCATTTGCCCATTATTCCTGTTTACGGACGGCATACTGTTATTGGTGATAAGCGCAAGAAGTTTGGCATGGTTCGTCAAGCCAAAGATGCCCAAAGAATGTACAACTTTTGGCAAACCTCGATTACTGAGAGCGTTGCGCTTGCTCCTAAAGCCAAATGGATTATGGCTGAAGGCCAAGACGAGGGCTATGAGAACGAATGGGCACAAGCCAACACTAAGTCTTATCCTTTGCTTAGATACAAGCAAACGGACATTGAGGGTAGACCAGCTCCTGCGCCACAACGCTTGCAACCTGAACCACCTCCTGCCGGTGTGATGGCTGCTGCTGCCGTCATTTCTGACGATATTAAGACGTTGATGGGCATATTTGACCCTGCTGAACTCAAGCAAGGCAATATTTCAGGAAAAGCGCTTAACGGTCAGCAACAACAGGTTGACTTGTCTAATTTTGACTTTTACGACAACTTCACCAAATCTTTGTCGCACCTTGCATCGTGTATTTTGGAGTTAATTCCCTCAATTTACGATACACAAAGGGTTTTACGCATCATTGGTGACGATGGCAAGCCTGATTTGGTCACGTTAAATGAGCGTGATTCTGTTAAAAATGTCATCAAAAACAACGTGGCAACAGGTTTGTATGATGTAGTGATGGATACAGGCCCAGGCTACAACTCCAAGCGTGAAGCATCGGTTGAAGCCATGACACCTATTTTGGCTGCACAACCTCAATTGATCCAACAGATTGGTGATTTGTGGTTTAGGAATCAAGATTTCCCTGGTGCTGACATCATTGCAGACCGTTTGGCTACGCTTAACCCATTGGCGCAAATTGACAAGAAGTCTGACATACCGCCACAAGCCCAAATGATGATCAAACAATTGCAAACGCAGAATCAGCAAATGCAACAACAAATGCAACAAATGCAAATTGCGATCAAACAACGTCAAGACATCGAGCAAGTTAAGCAAGATGCTGAGACTAAGCGCACAATGATCAAAGAACAGACTAGAACGCAAGAAATCCAAATGCGTGATGAAGAACGTCATCGTGATATGTTGTTAAGGACACAGACGGCAGCACAAGACACAGTGACCAAGACACAAACACAATTGGAAATCGAGCAACTAAAAGCTAATTTAGCGGTTTATTTGGCGCAATTAGACAGATTGACAGAGCGTGAAGCCAAAGCAGAAGCCGTTGAAAGAGCTATTTGACAGAATTAACTAATTCGGGTTATATTGCCCAAAACCTACCTGTGGGTTCACAGGGCTTAAATCGTAGGGATACGTATGTCTGAAAATACCGTTAGCAATGTGCTAACAAGTGAGAATGCGGCTGAGTTCTATGCACAAAAATTGGGTTTAGCCCCAACAGAAACTAAGACTGAGGCTACTGAAGAAGTAGAGCCAGTAAGAGAAGAAGTTGAAGGGAGTGAACCGCAAGCGGAAGAGGAAGCCAAACCACAGGACGAGCCTAAAAAGCAAAATCCAAAACTTGAAAAAAGATTTAGCGAAATCACCAAGCAACGTGAAGAAGCACGTAGGGAAGCGGAGCAAGAGCGTCAGAAGCGTTTTGAATTAGAGCAAAGGTTACAAAGCCTTGAGCGTCAACCACAACAAAGAGTTGCGGTGGATGAGCAAGAGCCACAACCTAGCCAATTTCAAGACGCATTTGAATATGCAAAGGCTTTAGCTGAACACACCGCTGATAAGCGTATTGCGGAGATGAAGCAACAGGAAGCGCAAGAGAGAGCACAAGCAGAAATGCAACGTGTGATTCAATCTTGGGCTACAAAGGTTGAGCAAGCGAAAGCTGAACTACCTGATTTTGATGCCATCGTTGCATCATCTGATGTTGTAGTTAACGATGCAGTTAGAGATGCAATTCTGGAGAGTGATGTAGGACCAAAGATTCTATATCACCTAGCTGAAGATGCTGACTATGCTCGCAAAGTTGCATCAATGCCTATACGATCTGCTCTTAAAGAAATTGGAAAACTTGAGGCTAGATTTGAAGCGAAAGCGGAAGATAAACCTGTGGCAAGAAGTAAAGCACCTGCGCCTGTGACACCGATTCGAGCGACTACTGGTGTAGCTGAAACAAAATTGGACAGTAATGGAAAATGGTATGGAAGCTATTCTGAGTGGAAAGAAGCAAGAAAAAGTGGCAAGGTAAGGTAACCCTTTTTTGTCCATCGAAATTTAATTTTATAAAGGAGTAGTCATGAGTAACCAACTTCTGACGATATCAAAAATCACCAATGAAGCCCTCATGGTGTTGGAAAATGAGTTGACCTTCACATCAGAGGTCAATAGAGATTATGACGATCAATTTGCCGTAGTTGGCGCAAAGATCGGCAATACCGTGAATGTTCGCAGACCAGGTAGGTTCGTAGGGGCCGTGGGTCCGGCACTTGTAATTGAAGACTTTAACGAGACATCAAGTCCTGTTACTTTGTCTACACAATTCCAAGTGTCGACACAGTTCACAACTCAAGACTTGGCATTATCTCTTGATATGTTCTCTGATCGTGTGTTGAAGCCAGCCGTTGCTGCTATTGCCAATAAGATTGACCGTGATGGTTTAACTATGGCAGTTTCACAAACCGCTAACATCGTTGGTACTGCTGGTACACCTCCAACAGGATTGATCACCTACTTGACCGCAGGTGCTTATCTTGATTCTGAAGGCGCACCAAGAGACGGACGTAGAGCTTGTATCGTTGAGCCTTTCACAAGCGCAACAATCGTTGATTCACTCAAAGGTTTGTTTGTGCCCCAAGAAGCTATTGGCGAGCAATACCGTAAAGGTTTGATGGGCCGTGACTCTGCCGGTGTGAACTGGAAACTCGACCAAAACGTTGTGAGCCAAACATTCGGCACAAACAGTACAACTACTGTTACTGCTTCTGTTAACACAACAACAGGTACAGGTTTCTTGACATCAGGTTGGGCATCTAGTTCAACAATCACATTGACTGGAGCTAACACAGGTAACTTTGTGTTGAATGCTGGTGACGTGATTCAGATCGCTGGTGTGTATGCAACCAACCCACAAAATCGTCAACCTTACGGTTCAAACAAGTTGCGTAACTTTGTTGTTAAAGCACCTGTGACAATCGCTTCAGGTTCAAGCGTTTCTGTGACTGTTTCCCCTGCGGTTATCACTTCAGGTCAGTTCCAAAACGTGTCGATTCCTACAACATCAAGTGCAGCAAACGTAACCCAGTTTAACAACACAGGTTCTGTTTCTCCACAAAATATGTTGTTCCACCGTACGGCATTTACGTTGGCAACGGCAGATTTAGAGCTTCCTGAGGGGGTCCATTTCGCTGGTCGTGCAAGCGACAAAGAAATTGGACTCTCAATGCGTGTGGTAAGACAGTACACCATTAACAACGATAGTATTCCTACTCGTCTTGATGTGTTGTACGGTTGGGCGCCTCTGTACCCTGAGTTGGCTTGCCGTATTGCAGCCTAATTTTATTTAAGGAGAAAAAATCATGGCGAATACTAATCCAGGACCCTCAATCACCACAACGATTCACCCACAGAACGTATTGTCCAACCAAGCTATTCGCTTGTTGGCGGTCGCAACTGGTGTGAACGTTAACGCAACTGGTGATACAGTATTGAATGTTATTAACGCTGCCAATTGGAGTGTTTCAAACGTTGTTTTCACTAACGCATCTATTAGCTTAACAACTGCTGCGGCAGGTGTGTTTACTGCTCCTGGTGCTCAAGGTGCAATCGTTTCTAACGCTGCATTGTCTGCCTTAACAGGACCTACTGTTGTTTCACAACGCACCGTAGCTTCTACTGCAACGAACACAGGTACTTACCTGTACGTTAACGTGGGAACTGCTCAAGGCGCAGCAGCTACTATGGATGTTTACATCTATGGTTACGATTTCAGCACTTATTAAGATGCTAGAAAGAAGGCTACCACTCTGCGGTGGCTAAGAAAGGCCACCTCAAAAGGGTGGCTTTTTTTCTTTTTTAAGTTACAATGTTTTTGTTTTAAAGGAACTTATTATGTCCTCCACAACCATCACTCGTGGTAATTCTCACGAGACTTTCTACATAATTCCAACGTTTAGCAATGCGTCTAACACCTTGGCAGCAAACACAACCACCACCGTTACTTATCCTATCGCAGGTCTTCAGACCACCGATATTGTGACCGTGTTGGGTGCAGTTGGCGCACAAACCGCAGGTGTATTCATTGCTGAAGCTGATTGCTTGACCGCAGGTATTTTGTCTGTTCAATACGGCAACTTAACAGGTACGGCAACTTTGACACCAGTTTCAGGTCAATACGTGATTGCGATCACTAGACTTGAAGGTCCAGCTCCTGTATCGGCAGTTTAATCATGGCAGGTTCAACCGTTCAACGCAATGCAGGTCAAACCTACGCATTAGCGGTCACTACATCTGCTCACTCAGCGGTGCAGATCAACGACACAACGAACGATCAGGTTAACTACACCAGTTTTTTAAATATTGGTTCAAGTGCTTGTGCAATTCGTTGGAATCAGACAAACTCAGGTTTGTCTAGTGTTGCTATTCCTAGCGATGGAAATTCAGGAGATTATGTATTACCTCCTAACATGACCACACCTTTGATTTTGGCAACACCTACGACACCGTATTATCTAAGCGCAATTGGCGCAGGTAGTACGACACTTTATGTAACTCCTGCTGCGGATCAATCGTAAAACTATGGCTGCTCCTTCCAACTCTACTGTTCAAAATCTTGTACCTATTCAGGGTCTTTTCGACACTTCAGGTAATTTTCAAACATTTATTGGTCAGGGGCAGCCTTTCTATGCCATTCCAAACCCTTATCAATCAGGGTTGCACATCACAAATAGCACAATTGACAGTACAACAATTGGGGCTACAACACCGTCAACAGGTGTTTTTTCAGCAGCGCAAGTCAATGCCACTCCTGTTGGCATTTATGACGTAACGAACAAACAATATGTAGATGCTGCGATTGTCGGCATTTCATGGAAGCCACCGGTTAATTACGGAACTGTTAACAATGTGACCCTTTCAGGCTTGGGTACACAAAGTGGTGGTGATTGGCCTAGCGCATTGACATCAGGAATGCGTGTGTTGGTCAAAAATCAGTCTAACCAACCTGATAACGGCATTTATGTGGTTGCATCGGGCGCTTGGGTGCGTTCTGCGGACACAAACACATGGAACGAGCTAATATCAGCTTTGGTTTTTGTTGAATCGGGCAACACTTTGGGTGGGTCGGCTTGGTACTGTGCAGCACAATTAGGTGGCACATTAGGCACAACCAACGTCACATGGTCTAACTTTAGCGTTGCAGCTACTTATACGGCAGGAACAGGCTTAACTTTAAGCAACTATATATTCAGCATTACCAATACTGCGGTCACGGCAGGTAGCTACGGTAGTGCTTCAAGCGTACCAACTTACACCGTTAATGCTCAAGGTCAGTTGACGGCAGCTTCAAACACATCTATTTTGATTGCCAACACTCAAGTTACAGGCTTGGGTACGATGTCAACGCAAAATGCGTCATCTGTGGCAATTACTGGTGGCACGATAACTGGTCTATCTGCTGCTATTCCTGTGGCTTCAGGAGGCACAGGAGCGACCACATTGACAGGTTATGTCAAAGGCACAGGAACATCGGCTTTAACAGGCGCTACAACGATTCCTAGCACCGATATTACTGGCCTTGGCACAATGTCAACGCAGAATGCGAACAACGTTGCTATAACTGGTGGTTCAATTACAGGTTTGTCTTCTTCTTTGCCTGTGGCATCAGGTGGTACAGGCGCATCGACATTAACAGGTTATTTGTCAGGTAATGGCACAGGCGCTTTTACGGCTAGTTCAACCATTCCAAGCTCTGTAATTAGCGGTCTTGGTACGATGGCTACACAAAATGCAAGTAGTGTTGCCATCACAGGAGGAACGATTAACGGTTCTTCAATTGGTGCAACAACAAGAGCAAGCGGTGACTTCACCACTTTGTCGGCTAATACAGTTACAAGTACCACACCTGTTTTAAGTTTTAACGCATCAAATTCAATTGCAACATTTGGTAGCACAACTTCAGGTTCTTATAACCAATTGGTTATTCAGAATAAGAGTACAAGCGCTAATGCATCAGCTAACTATGTAATTTCTAACGACCAAGGCACAGACTCATCATATTATGGTGAGTTTGGCATGAATTCATCGACTTTTAGCGCATCAACACCTAGCGATTTTTATTCAATCAATAATGGTGTTTATTTCTCGGGTCATGATGGTGATATTACTGTTGGATCAGGAAATGGTTACAAGCATTACATGGCTTGGGGCACAACAGGACAATCAGCTCACGTTATCAATGCAGTTGGTGCATTAGGGTTTACCACTAATTTAGGTACAACACCTGCGTTAAGTGGCACAACAGGTTATGGAACATCAGGTCAAACGTTAATTACCGCAGGTTCAACAGGTGCGCCATCTTGGGGTACTTTAGGAATTAGTGGAGGTGGAACAAATGCTACGACTACTCCTACTGCTGGCGCTATTGCCTATGGTAATGGTTCTGCTTACGCATTTACTGCTGCCGGTACTACTGGACAGGTTTTAACCTCAAACGGATCAAGCGCACCTACATGGTCAACTCCTGTGGCTTATGCGACCGTGACGGACGATACGTCAACTAACGCAACTCGATATTTGTTGTTTGCAAATCAGACAACAGGTAATTTGACAACTGAATACACCAGTTCGACTAAACTTCAATTTAACCCTAGCACCGGAGCATTGACCTCTGGTAAACTCATCATATTGCCATAAGGAACTGAAATGGGACAACTCGTTTTTCAAGCAACTTTAGGAGGGGCAATTAACCTTAGTGGCCCCAATACGGCTTCTACGGTAACTTTTACGCTTCCAAGTGCGGACGGTTCTAGCGGTCAAGTTATGCAAACCAATGGAGCAGGATTGCTTTCATTAGGTAACGTTTCATTGACATCTGCGGTGACAGGCACATTACCTGTTGCAAACGGTGGAACAGGAACAACTACATCTACTGGAACTGGTTCAGTAATGTTAAATAGCGCACCAAGTGTTACCAATCCAACTGTTACCAATTACACGGAAACACTTTATACGGCAAACACATCAACTGCAATTACTGTATCTTTAGCAAATGGAACAGTTCAACAATTAACTTTGACAGGTAACGCAACAATTACTATGCCTACTGCTAGTGCTGGTAAATCATTTATCATTATGCTTAAACAAGATGGAACAGGTTCAAGAACTGTTACATGGTCAACTGTCGTTTGGGGCGGTGGTACTGCACCAACAATTACATCAACTGCATCAAAACAAGACATTTATTCGTTTTTTAGCGATGGAACAAATTGGTATGGTGCAACTATTGGGCAGAATTACTAATGTTTAGCGCATCTAAATCAGGATTATCAAGCGTACCTGATCCTCAATTTAATTACGTTACTGCTTTATTGCATGGTGATGGAACTAATGGCGCACAAAATACATCTTTTGTAGATGGTTCTACAAACAATTACACAATTACCACTTATGCAAATGTAACTCAAGGTTCATTTAGTCCTTATGGTAGTTTGTGGAGTAATGTTTTTGGGAATAGTTCCAATTTGACATTTACTGGCACAACTGCCATGTCTTTTGGAACTGGTGATTTTACTATTGAAGCATGGGTTTATAAAACTGCAACAACTGGTGATTATGCAATTATTGATTCTCGTGCAACAGGAAGTGGTGAACCTTGGTATCTTTGGATCGTATCCAATAATTTGCAGTTTTATACTGGAAGCAACACATTAACATCTAGCAATTCAATTTCATTAAATACATGGACTCATGTTGCAGTTAGTAGAACATCTGGTGTTTTAAAACTTTTTGTTGGTGGTGTACAAGGTTATAGCGCTTCAAATACAGACACAATCAATGTGACTGCAAATACTTATATTGCCTCTAGAAATGATGGTGTTGGTTCTTTTCAGGGATATATATCAAATTTGCGTATTATAAAAGGTACTGGAATTTATACTTCTGCTTTTACACCGCCAACAACTCCATTGACTGCTGTAAGCGGTACACAATTATTAACTTGTCAGTCAAATCGTTTTATTGACAACAGTTCAAATAATTTTACTTTAACTGTTGTTGGCACACCATCTGTTCAAAGATTTAACCCATTTTTACCGACATCATCACAAGCATATACCACAAGTGTTTATGGTGGTAGTGAATATTGTGACGGAAATCAAAGTTATGTTTCAGCTCCTGTAAACGCTGGATATTTTGGAACAGGAAATTTCACTATTGAATGTTGGGTATATCCAACTACAATTTCAAGTTCAAGCAATGTAATTGCAGGTATTTGGGAAGATTTAGGACCAGCTCATCAGGCTTGGATTTTAGTTATTGGGTCATCTGGTCAATTACAATTTTCCATCAATGCTAGTTTAAGTGGCCCAAATATCACGATTTTTAGTGGTGCAACAAATGATATTAGATTAAATCAATGGCAACACATTGCTATAACTCGTTCAGGAAATAATTGGTACAAATTTATCAATGGTAAATTATCTGAAAGCACGACAAATACAACTTCTATTTACAATAGTGCAGGATATTTAGGTGTTGGGTATTATTATCATCAAGTTAGTACAGGAGCATACATCGGGTATATTTCAGATTTTAGAACTGAAATAGGTACTGCGGTTTACACATCTGCTTTTACTCCTCCTACTGCACCTTTGACCGCAATTACAAATACATCACTGCTTTTAAATTTTAAAAACGCTGGCATTTACGATAATGCCATGATGAATGATTTCATTACTGCTGGATCAGCGCAAATCAGTACAAGTGTTAAAAAATATGGTACTGGTTCGTTAAGTTTTAATGGTTCTACTGATTTTTTAGTTCAAACATTTAGACCTTTTATGTTGTGGAATTCAGCAAATTTAACAATTGAATTTTGGATTAACACAACTAGTAGCACTCAATACGCTACTATATATTCAAATACACAAGCGTCATTCAGTACAGGGATGTATTCATTGATGATAAATAGTCAATCGACTACTTCTGGTGATGTAACATTATTTGTAAATGAATATTCATCTGCAACTCCTTTGATAGTAACCACAAGTAATAGTGTGCGAGATGGAAATTGGCACCATGTTGCAATGGTTAGAAATGGGTCTTCTTGGGTTATTTATGTTAATGGTTTAAGCAGTGGTACAGGAACATTTTCTGGTTCTATAACTGCAACAACTTACCCTGCAAATATTGGTTCTGACCCATTTTATTCAAGAAATTTTGGTGGTTATATTGATGATTTTAGAATAACGTATGGATATGCTAGATACACATCCAACTTTACACCACCAACATATGCTTTCCCCAACTATTGAGGTAAATTATGCAAATTGCAATCATTTCTAATAACACAGTCACCAAAGTGGGTGATTACAGGGATTTGTTTCCCAATGTATCGTTTCCATTAACAGGCCCAAATGCTGAGTGGTTAACAGAAAACTCATGTATGCAATGCAATTTGTATTTGACATACGATCCATTGACACAAGCTCTTGAACCATCAAATCCAACCATCAGTAATGGAATGGTAGATTTGGTAAAAGTTGTAGAGCTGACCGCTGACCAAATAACGGCAAACAAAGCAAGTGCATTGGCTGGCATTAGGGCCACTAGAAATGCTTTATTGACTGCTTGTGATTACACGCAAACACCAGACAATCCAAGCCCCAAAAAAGCAGCTTGGGCCACATACAGGCAAACATTGAGAGACATTCCTGAGACAATTACAAGTGGAAATTTAGACCCAAGAACATGGAATAATTGGCCTCATAATCCTGATTATGTTGAAGGAAAATTATTTTGAAAGACAAATAAATGAAATGGCAAATTCTTGAGTTAAATGGTACTGATGGAACGGTCGTAAATGTCCGTTATAAAGTAGACCATGAAGGGGTAGAGACTGAGGGTTATTGGCACTTTGAAGAACCCAAACCTTTAAAGGGTGCGACTGAGGAATCTGTGATTGAATGGGTGCGTCAAGCCACTATGAAAAACGGAATAAATGCCGTAGAATCACGTTTAATCGAGCAAGTTGAATCGCAGATTTCTGCTCTTCATCCTCCTTGGAAGGCTAAAACGTTTAAGGTGACAGTATGAAAGAGGTAAAACTAGAGCTTACTGTCGAAGAATTACAACTTATTGCTGGCTCATTGCGAGAACTGCCTTATAAAGTTGTTGTGAACTTACTTCAAAAAATTGATAGACAAGTAGTACCACAACTGCAAGAGGCACAAAATGACGGCCCCAATTGATTTCATTACTCGTGCGCTAAAAGACATCGGAGCATTAGAAGCTGGCGAACAACCCACTCCTGAAGCTGCACAAGACGCTTTTGATATGTTTAACGATCTTGTTGACCAATGGTCTAACGAGAACGGCATGGTCTTTAACGTCACAGAGATCATTTTCCCTGTTATTGCAGGTCAAGTTCAATACACGATTGGACCAACCGCATCTAGCCCTAACTTCATAGGCGCATCGTTTACAGGATCAATCGTAGGAAACATCTTAACGGTTACTGGTATTGCATCGGGGGCGGTTGCTCAAGGTCAAACGTTGTCGGGTACAGGCATATTGCCTGGCACTAAGATTGTCAGATTTTTAACTGGCGCAGGTGGAAACGTCAATGAAGCCGGTACGTATGAGGTTAACTTTAACCAAACCGTAGCGTCCACAAGCATTACGGCTTACTACCAAAAGCCACTCAACCTTAATTCTGCGTTTGTTAGGATAAACACCTATTCCAACGGTCAACCCATCACAAATGGTGGTTTAGATTACCAAGTTGACGTTTTAACGCTTCAGCAATACGAGTTGATTGGCTTAAAAACGCTTAACGGTCCTTGGCCTAAAGCAGTTTACTACAACCCAAATCAAGACTCAGGCAACGTTTTTGTGTGGCCTAACCCTGCACAGGGTGAAATGCACATTTTTGCCAATACATTGTTCAGTAGATATGACTCAATGTATGACACGGTAAGTATGCCCCAAGGCTATAACATGGCCTTCAGGTGGTGTTTGGCAGAGCGTTTGATGCCTATGTATGGCAAATCAGATCAAGGCCAAATGGCGATGATTACAAGCTACGCAGCACAAGCCAAGGCTACGCTGAAACGCACAAATATTGCACCGTTGCAAGTTGCTCAATATCCTGACGCATTGATGATTGGCAGGGCCAAGGATGCTGGTTGGATATTGACCGGTGGATTCATGAGGTAAAGCCATGCCTGACTTTGGATTTGTCGGCCCAAGTTATGAGGCCCCATCTATTTACCAAGATGCTCAAGAATGTATCAATTTTTTTCCTGAGATTGATTATTTAAAGCAACAGGGTGATAGAGGGGTTGTTGCGCTTTATCCAACACCAGGACTCACCACAAAGGCCATTCTGCCCAATTTCCAAGAGGTAAGGGGTATGCGTACCCTTTCGGGCGGTAATCAAATGGTGGCGGTTTGTGGGCCTTACGTTTACGTTTTATCGTCTAACCTAGTTCCTGAAGTTATTGGCTTGCTGAACACCTCTTCAGGTCGTGTTGGGATTAGCGATAATGGGGTAAATGCTTACATTGTGGACGGTGCTTATCGTTACACATGGCGCATTTCTAGCCCTAACCAAGCCGTATTTGTTGGTTCAATTAGTGGTACGGTTTTAACTGTTACTGCGGTGTCTAGCGGTACGATTGGCATCAATCAATCATTATTTGGTGTTGGTGTTACTGCTGAGACGATTATCACTAGCTTGGGAACAGGCACAGGTGGTATTGGTACATATAACCTTAACCTGTCTCAAACAGTACCGGCAGGATCATTAAACTCTGCTGCTATTGGCACGATTTTTACAGGCACAATCGCAGGTTCTGTGTTGACGGTCACTAGCGTCACATCAGGTAGCATTTACTTGGGTCAGACGGTTCAAGGGCCTTATTTGCCTGTTGGAACGGTAATTGTGTCTTATGGCACAGGTGGTGGTGGAACTGGTACTTACAACATCAGTACATCAGTAACCATAGCATCACCTGAAACAATGTATGGGCTTAACTTTTCTGTTTTGTCAAATTCTGATGGTGCTTTTTCAGGTGGCACATCGGTCGACATCGTAGACAACTATTTTGTTTACTCACGTCCTAATTCTCAATGGTGGGGGGCATCTGACCTTTTGTCTCCCATTTCACCTCAAGCATCTTATAGCTTGAAAGACGGTGCGCCTGATAATTTGGTGGCTTTGATTGTTGACCATCGAGAAGTGTATTTAATGGGTGAACAGTCATCTGAGGTATGGAATGATGTAGGCGCAGTACCTTTTCCGTTTCAGCGCATACCAGGCACATCTACCCAACACGGCATTGCAGCTCCTAATTCACTAGCTCGTGTAGGTAATTCATTCGCTTATGTAAGCAGAAACAACCGTGGTCAAGCAGAAATCATGCAAATGAGTGGGTATATTCCACAACGCATTTCTACTCATGCGGTTGAGAACACATTGGTTAATCAAGTCATCAATGATGCGGTTTCTTGGACCTATCAACTAGAAGGTCATGAAATTTATGTCGTTACCTTTCCTAGCATTGGAATTAACGGCATAACATGGGCTTATGACTCAACCACTAATATGTGGCATAAGTGGCTATATTGGACAAACAATTACGAGCGTCACAGAGGTAATTGTTGTGCGGTGTTTCAGAACATGGTTTTGGTTGGTGACTATTCCAACGGAAAAATCTATATGTTGGACAAGACCAATTACACGGATGATGGCAACACAATTAGAAGATTAAGACGTGCTCCACATTTGGTAAGTGACTTGCAACGTCAATATTTTGAAGAATTGCAGATTCAATTTCAACCTGGTGTTGGAACATCAGGCTTGTGGTTTAACAATCCTACTTATTCACCTAATCCAACAGTTATCACAATTGCACCTGACCAAAGTTTAGCGATTGGCCCTAATGAAACATTGATTATTGGATTCAATTCACAACAAAATCAATTGGATCAAACGACTAACCCACAAGCGATGTTGAGATGGTCAAATGACGGTGGTTCTACTTGGTCAAACGAGCATTGGGTTTCTATTGGACCTTTGGGTAAATATAAAAATCGTGCCATTTGGAGACGATTGGGTTGGTCTAGGGATAGAGTGTTTGAGGTTGTCGTTAGCGACCCTGTAAATGCGGTGATTGTTTCTGCTAATTTAAAAGCTAAAGTGGGGACAAACTAATGGCTAACGGCTTATATTCTTCACCTCAAGTTAATTCTTATCCACAATCTGAGTTTTTGGATAAGTCGACCAATCGACCAACAAGGGCTTGGCAACAGTTTTTACTCAACTTGGTTAACTTCACAAGTGCTTCAAGTGCGTCCACACAATCAGGTGGTCCAACAGTACCTGCTAACCCAGTTGGTTTTATAAACATTACTGTAAATGGTAAGCCATTTAAAGTTCCATATTACAATCCTTGATATGACATTAGCAACAGAATTTAAACAAAAAGAAGGCACTTTTAAGTGTGAACCTGACGTGGGTCATCATTTTTCTGATGGTCTTTACGCAAAGGAAATTTCGTTGCCTAAAGGTTATGTCATTGGTCAACACGCACATAAATATGCTCATTTGTCGGTTTTAGCCAAAGGCAAAGTCTTGGTAGAAACTGACGATTGGAAAAAAGAAATTCAAGCGCCATCTTGCATTGAGATTAAGGCGAATACTTATCACAAAATCACAACGATTGAAGACACAACATGGTTTTGCATTCATGCAACGGAAGAAACCGATCTTCAAAAGATTGATGAAGTCTTGATCCAAAGGGGTTAATTATGTACGGTTACGTTGATGAAAGCGGAAATATTGGTGTTGGCGATACAGGAGCTGGTGCTACAAGCGTCAACGGTTCAGTAGACACTAGCGGTCTAGGTGGATTGCTTGGTGGTGGTGGCCTTGGCACAGGTTTGTCTTTGTCTGCTCTTGGCGCATTGTTGGGAACATACGCTAATCAACAAGGTATTTCTAAAGCATCTGATCTAATTAACAATTATGGTGGTCAGGCTTTACAAGGTTTGAACAACACAATTAACGGTCAGATTGCACAAAACCAAGGTAATCGTGCTGATTTGTATAATGCAGCGCTTTATGCTCAAAATGCCCTTACCAACAACTTAGGTAATCAATACAACGCTTATCAGCAAGGTAATCAGCAATTTGGAAATACTGCTGCAAATTACGGTAATCAATTAACCAATAACCTAAACAACCAATATGCCAACTACAACGCTGGTAATCAGTTGTTTGGTAACACGGCTGCTAACTATGGCAACCAACTAGGACAAAATTTAGCTAATCAATATGCTACTGGCAACCAAGCCAATCAAGCATTTGGAAACGTTGCAGCAAATTATGGCAATCAATTGTCTAACAATTTGGCTTCACAATTTGGTTTAGGTGGTGCAATACAAAATAATTTGTATGGAAACCAAGCTAATGTTGCAGGTCAAATGGGCAACATCTTAGGTCAACAACAAGGTTATGCAAATCAAATTGGTGGTGAACTAGGTGGTAATACCGCACAAGCTCAAGGCGCATTAAACAATGCTTTGAACATGGCAGGTAACGCAACCAATCAAACTGCTCAAAATATTGCCCAAAATGCGGGTCAAGCACAAGGTGTTTTAAGTGGTGTTTATGGTAACCAACAAGGCCAAGCTAGTGCAAACCAAGCAAACCTTTTAGGAAACTATGGTGCTACACAAGGTCAACTTGGTAACATCTACAACCAACAATTAGGTTTCCAAACACCATATCAACAAGTCGGAACTACTGGTTCTCAGGCTTTGTTGAACAATATGGGTTATTTGCAAAACCAATTCAATGCAAATGACCTTAATGCCAATTTAGCACCTAACTATCAGTTTAGCTTGCAACAAGGCCAAATGGCTAACCAAAGAGCTGCCAATGCTATGGGTGGTGGATTTGGTGGTAATGCGTTGGCAGGGTTGAATCAGTACACTCAAGGTTACGCACAAAACGCTTATCAAAATGCGTTTAACAACTACCAAGCACAACGTCAAAACATTTACGGCAACCTTGCAGGTTTGGCAGGTATTGGTAACACAAGCGCAGGACAAATCACAAGTTTAGGTAACACATTAGGTTCTAACTTGGGTAGCTTGTCATCTGCTTTAGGTGGTAATTTAACTAGCAATACAGGTAACTTGCTTGGTGCTGGTACGGCTTACGGTGGAAACCAAGCTAACTTGGCATCATCATTAAACAATGCTTTGGTTAGCAACACAGGTAATTACTTGGGTTCTGTTAATCAATATGGTGCTAATACTGCTGGTTTGGCTAATGCTTTGAATAGCGCCATCAACACAAACGCAGGTCAGTTGCAAAATGCAGCAACAAACTATGGTTCTAATCTTGGATCATTAGGTCAAAACTTAGCTAGTAACCTTGTATCTAATGCCGGTCAAGTGCAAGGCGCTGCCAATCAATATGGTGGAAACTTAACAAGTTTAGGTAATACTTTAACAGGCGCTTACGGCACAAATTACGGTAACTTAATTGGAGCAGGAAACCAATACGGTGCTAACACCACAAGTCTAGGTAATGCTTTAACAAGTGCCTATGGTACTAATTTAGGTAACTTACAAAACGCTGCCAACCAATATGGCGGTAACGTAACCAATTTGGGTACAAACCTAAATTCATTGTATGGTTCTAATTTAGGTAATTTATTGAGTGCTGCTAACCAATACGGTGGTAACCTTTCAAGTTTGTCTAATACTTTGGGTGGTAACCTCACATCAGGCTCTAATGCTTTGTTGGGTGCAGGTTCACAATACGGCACTAACTTGGCATCGTTGGCTACTGGATTGGGTGGCGCACAAGCTCAAAACGCTATTGCATCTGCTAATGCAAACGCAGGTGCTTTACAGTCTATTGGCAACACCGCTTTGTTGGGTTCTATTTTAGGAAACAAACAATCTAGCGGTGGCGGTGGAGGTGGGGGCGGTGGTAGTTTACTGAACACCATTGGTAATATTGGTAGCTTTTTAGGCTTTTAAGAGGTAAATCATGCCTGATTTTTCAATGAACGTTCAATACCCCCAACAGCAACAAATGAGTTTGGCAGATATGCTAAAACTTGCTGGTGGAGCACAGGCGTACCAACAAGCTCAACAACTTAATCCTGTTCAACTTGAAACTGCTAGGCTTGCACAACAAAAAGCTCAACAAGAAGTCAATCAAGCTCAACAATTAAATCCTATTGCAGTTAAAAAAGCTGGTGAAGAATTAACTTCAGCACAAGAAGTTGCAAAGCAAAATTTAATTAAAACATTGCAAGATACTCAAACTCAAAAAGCAAATCAATTTAATGCTTTAGCAGGAGCACAAGTTTCTTTGATTAACAATCCTTTGGTGATCAAAGCAGAAAAAACCCCTGAAAGTTTGTCGCACATAGAAAGATTACAACTTGGTAATTTAGTTGCTCAGAATGTTTTAAATACTGCTCATGCAAAAGGTATTTCTGAAAAAGAAGCAATGGATCAAGTCAATCCTATGATTGAAAAGATTTTGAGTGATCCTAGCTCAACACGTCAAGAATTAAAACAATTGCATATTCAAACCTTGGATAATGCGTCAAGAACTAGCGCACTTACTCCAAGCGGTATTGCGGTCAACTATGGATCAGGTGGTCAAACAACATCTACCAATCCTTTTGGCGGTACACCACAAGGTCAAGCGATTCCTGGCACTCAATATACCCAAGGTCTTGCACCATCTGTTCAAACAGGAGCTACACAAGCGCCTTTTGTTATGAGTGGTCAAGCCGGTGGTGTCAATCAACCTAATATGCAAAGACCTATGGGACAAACTCAAGGTCAACCACCATTGCCACCAGGTATGCCTTTAGGCCAACCACAAGGTCAAAGTAGTGCACCTAATTCTATGGTTAACCAATTTGCTGAACGTGGTGGAATACAAATTTCACCAGGGGAAAACTATAATTCATACAGAAATAGAGTTGAAAGATTAGGTTCATTACCTAAAATAGCAAATCAAGCAATGAATTTGGGTAATCAAGATTCAGTACCAAATCAAGAATATACCAACGATAAAATTTTAAAATTGTTGGAAAAGAAAAACTTAGAAATTGGTCCAATTCAAAATGCTATTGCTAACAAAACTGGTGGAATTGGTTTAACAAGTGACCAACAAGAAGTTATTAAATATCTTGAGCAACGTATTAGACAAGAATCTTCAAGAAGTAATCAAGATGAAAATTCACAACGTAAAGCCTATGGTAGTTTTGGAACATCAAAAGATGCCTTGTTAGACATTCTTTACAATGACAAAGGTTCATTAGCTTCTCAACGTTTGTATCATCAAGGTATTTTGAAAAACCAAGGTAATCCAAATCAACCTAATTTGTCCAACATCAATAATTTTGAAAATAAATTTGTTCAATTAAATACTGATCCAAATGTTACACATCTGTTGGGTGTTATTGGAACAAAATCATTAAATGAATTATCACCTTTAGATGTTCAACATTTGAAAAAATCATTTGGTAATATGTCTCAAAAACAAATAGAAAATCTATTTGACAAAAAAGCTCAATTAGAGGCATTGGCTAGAGGTGAAAAATGACCACTAACATAAGTGCAAATGATTTAATTAGTTTATTGGGAAATCAAAACCAAAAAACAGAAGCAGTTCCTGTTAATTCTGAAAACTTTTTAAAACTTTTAAAGTCAACACCTGAACAACAAGATGAAAATTTTGGTTCTGTTGTTGGTAAAAAAATATTAAATTTGCGTTCAGATTTAGGACAAAAAACTGCTGGTGCTTTAGATACTATTTTAGGTATCGTTCCGCAAACAATTAAACAAGCCACTTATGCAAGTGCTAGAGCAGCACAACAACCTGAAAATAAAGCCGAACAATTTTCACAACAGTTGTCTTCATATTTTGAACCCAAAATAGGAAAGATTTTTGGTGTTGAAAATACTGAAGGATATAAACATCCTTTAGGTGAAACAGTCAGTAATATCAGTTCTGATGTTGGTCAAACTATAAAAGATTACGCAACAAAATTGGGTTTAACACCAACACAAATTTCAGCAACATTGGCAAAAACTGGTGTTAATGTTCCTGTTGGTGACATAACAAATATGTTGGGTACTCTTGGGTTGGCAGCTCCTGAATTGGGTAGTTTAGGTACTACTGCTGCAAAAACTGCTTTAAAAGATGTAGGTAAGAAAACATTGTCTGATTTAGAAATCAGAAAGATTCCTGCATCACAAATGACACCTAATGGTGTTTCTATTGGTGCAGCAGCATCTACACCAACATCAACTATTCAGGCCATGAAAGCCAATGCTTCACCTGAATTGCAAATGAAAATTGATGAATTAGGTCATGAAAATATTGACCCAGTTGCATTGCAAACAAAGTTATTAGAAGAAAAACACGGTGTTTCATTGTCTAGTGGTCAGAGATCAGGAAACATTCATGATTATGCTCAACAATGGAATAGTAGAGGCGCACATCCAACGACTTTAGGTTCTTTGTTTGAAAATCAACCAAAACAAGTTGCTGAAGCATTTGATAAACAAATGGACACTCATGGTGAAAATTTGTTTGATAGAAGCCGAGAAGGTATTGGTAATGCTGAAATCAATGGCTTGGTTGAAAAAGATAAGCAACGTTTAGCAAATATAAATCAAGCCTACAAAGATTTAACTGACGCTAATGGTGGTCAATTTCCAATTGATACCAATACGTTAAAACAAAACATTGATAATCAATTAACTAAAAAGTATAAGTCAAGACATTTTTCTAATGCGATGAAAGGTGATTTAGAAGATTTTTATACAAATCCTACTTTTGAAGGTTATGAAGCACTACGCAGTAATTTAGCTGATGAAATCAGAAGTGCAGAAAACGGAAAAGCAAGACAAGCTGCTTATATTGTTCGTGACGAACTCGAAAATTTACCGATATTTGGTGAACAAGGTGGCGATCCAAGGGCTATTCAACTCAAGGCTTTGGCTGATAAAGCAAGGGCTTTGTATAAAGAACGTGCAGACACTATCAGAAGTAATCCTGCTTATGCTGCTGCTATTAAAGAAGCGGTAAGCGATAAAGAAGCATCGGCAGGTTTAGAACCATTAAATGCAGAAAAGTTCCACAACAAATATGTTACTAATGGAACATCTGAAACAGTAAGACGTATGCTTGCTGAAGTTGGTGAAAATTCTGAAGCGCATCAAGCGATGAAAGTTGGTGAGTTGCAAAGACTAAAAGAAGCTGCTGGCTTCAAAGGTAATGCAATTAACTTTAACCCAACTTCATTGAATAATGAGATTTTTAAACAAGACACAAAACATAAAGCATTGTTTGGTCCTGAAGGAAAAGAAAGCATCAATGAAATTAACTTTTTGGGGAATAAAATTATTCAACCAAAAACAGGTACTTTCAATCCATCAAATACTTTGTCAGGTTATTTGCAACAAATGGCTGGTTTGGGTGCGGAAACAGGCGCAGCATTCTTAACTAATGGTTGGTCTACACCTGCTATTGGTGCAATCAAAAAAGGTTTGGAATTGCGTAAAGATGCACAATTTGGACCTAAATCAATAGACCCCTATGAAGGACTTACAAAATGAGCGTTTTACTAGCCCCAATCGGTAATGGTTTTCAGTTTTTCACATCTGTTGGGCCTTCTGTGCCTTTGTCAGGTGGATACATCTATACCTATCAAGCTGGCACTTCAACCGCTTTAGCGACTTATACAACAAGTTCAGGAACGGTTGCTAACACCAATCCTATTGTTTTGGGTGCTGACGGTAGACCACCACAAGAGATTTGGTTGACTAGCGGATCAAATTACAAGTTTGTTCTAACTGATTCAAGCAACAATCAAATTGCAACGTATGACAACCTATATGGAATTGTAAATAGCGCACCTGTGGCTAACCCTGTGCCATCAGGCTCAATCATTATGTGGAGTGGCTCGATTGCAGCTATTCCATCAGGCTATGTTATCTGTAATGGTAGCAATGGAACACCCAACTTGTTAGATTCTTTTGTTGTTGGAGCTGGTAATAACTATGCCGTTGGTAATACTGGTGGATTTATAAATAATTCAACATCATCAACAGGCGCATATTTGCCATTGTTTTATGCTTTAGCATTTATTATGAAAACATAACATGGATGAGAAAATGATCACAATGACGGAACATCGTTTATCAGTTCATGAGCAAGTTTGCGCTGAACGTTACGAGGGCATTCAGAATGCTTTGTCCAAAGGCGATAAACGCATGAGCAAGATTGAATATTTGCTTTATGCGGTGATTGTTTGCGTGCTGATGGGGCCTGGTGTTGCTGCAACCTTTTTCCACAAGTTGTTTGGTATGTAAATGCCACTTGCGTTTGTTGCTTTAGCTTCAAGTGCCGTAAAAATAATAAAGGAATCGTGTGAACTCTATAAAGAAGGTCGGCAAATCGTTACTGACATTGCCCATGAAGTTGATGGAGTTGTCAAAGACGTTAAGACAGTACAAAAGAAAGCCAAAGGGTTACTTGGGTTCTTAGACGCTTTATTTGGTGAAAAAGAAAAGCCAAAGGAAGAAGTTCAAGCACCAGTAGTTAAAAAGAAAAAGAAGCAACCACCGCCTGAGTTTGATGAGAATCTGATTTACAAGCAAGTAGCAGATTCTTTAACAAAGTTCTTTCAAGCCTACAACGGCCTAAAGAATTATGTTAAAGAAAAGCAAGAGTTATCGTTGCACGTTGATGACGAGGAAGGTCAGGCTTTGGCTATCCAAATCACGATTGCAGAATTGCAAATGGAGAAGATTTCATCTGATCTTAGCAATTTTATGGTTTACTCTGTTCCAAATGAATTAAAGGATTTGTACACAAGGATCAACGCAACGATTGGGGATATTGCAACAAAACAAGCATTGGCTAGAAGGGAAGAACTACTGAAGGAAAGAAGAGCAAAATGGCAACGTCAGCAAAAGGCAAGCCTAATCCAAAATCGAGTGGCGGTTTCAGTAATTACAGTTCTGATGCTTCTGTACGTATGGATTCTGATCATAAGTCTGACTCACTAGCCATTTTGTTAATCATTGTTCTTTTGGTAATCATTCTTTTGTTTTTGCCTTTGTTGGCTTGGATGTACACCGATATCAGAAAGATGGAAATCAGAGTTGATAAAGCTCTAACGAGGATTGAAGGCAAATGATCAAAAAATCAAGTTTTCTATACACTTCAATGTTGATATGTATATTTTTGCCGTTTTTGTGTACAAGTTGTAATGACACATATAGGTACTATTGCCAAGACCCCGATAACTTTAGCAAAGAGCGTTGCCAAAAACCAAGATGCGAATTTAACCAAGATTGCCCCGAATATTTAGTTGCCCCAATATTGGAGAAAAAAATTGAAGGAATTACTACTGCTCCTCCTCAACAGTCCCAAGGAACGACTGTCTGCCGATGAGATAGAAATTAGGGTTCGGTCTTTTGTGATCATTGTGGTGACCTTGATTCTTGCTTTCATCGTGATGGCTTTGCTTTATTCGGTGACGTTTGTTAGCCAACCAATCAAGGCTATGGCCCCGATTGACCAAGCGTATACCAAGATGCTCAACGACATTGTTTTGTTGATTGTGGGTGGTATTGGGGGCATTCTGACCAAGGGTTTGACGAATGAAGCCACAAACATGATGAATGCAGCCAAGGCAAACAAAGATTCTTATGTCGCACCGCCACCACCACCACCTGCTCCTATTATTGTTTCTAGCCCTAATTGGACGGCTCCTCCACCACCTACGACACCGCCAACGCTAGAAGCGGACCATGAGAGAGAGAGAATGGCGCAAGCAAGGGCAGGGTTATGAGTTGGTTGTCATGGTTTATTGATGACTTGTTTTATTGGATTGCCGTTATTGCACTTGTAGGAGGCGCAATAGCGTATGTTTTAAGCAACTTTATAGGGTATATCCCTATGCTTAAAGCTCATGCCATGATCTTCAGGGTCGTGGGTTTGTTAATGGTTATATCAGGAGGTTACTATGTCGCAGATCATCACGGCTATGAAAGAAGGGTTGCTGAAGATAAAGCAGAAATTGAGCGACTTAATGCAGAAGCTCGGTCAAAAGAAGTCGAGTTAAGTGGCAAACTAGCCAAGGCAAATGGTCAACTGAAGAAAGCAAAAGATGACATTAAAATCAAACAGGCTAGTATTGATGCTCGCATTGACAATGGTGAGTTGCGCCTCCCCTCCACCTGTGGTGTACAAGCCGATTCAAGTTCCACCGTTGGGGATGGACCCAATCGAGCCGAATCTGACAAACAGGCTCTTAAAGATATTGTCTCCATCGCAACAGAAGGAGACTCAGCCATCGTCAGCTACAACTCCTGTATTGCCCAATACGAAACCGTAAGACAGATGGTCAATGAGGGGGTTAAATGATCAGCGCTGAAAAACTTCATGCTTTGGGTATTGGGTCAGAATGGTCCGAACCTTTGACCACAACCTTTACAACGTTTGGGATCAACGATGTTAACCGCCAAGCTGCGTTTATTGGACAATGTTCACACGAGTGCAAACACTTCAAAACATTGGAAGAAGACCTTAACTATCGACCCGAAACCCTTCAAAGATTGTTTGGTCACAAATTCAAGCCTGAAGAAATTGCCCTTTATGCCCACAATCCCCAAAAAATTGCAAACAGAATTTACTCTAACAAAATGGGAAACAGAGATGAAGCAAGTGGAGATGGGTATCGTTTTAGAGGAAGAGGTTGTATCCAATTGACTGGACATGATAATTATTGGCACTTTGGTCAATCTATCAAGCAAGACATGGTTGCCCATCCTGATTTGGTAGCCACACCGATGTACGCTGCACTCTCAGCAGGTTGGTTTTGGCAAACACATGGGTGCAATGACCTAGCTGAAACGCAAAATTGGGTAGGATTGACCAAGCGCATCAATGGTGGAACAATTGGTCTAGATGAGAGAATTTCTTTAACTAAACGTGCGTTAGACGTACTAGGAGCTTAACATGGCAACCCATTTTAAATACACCAAAGGCGAAACCAAACAAGAGATGGACAAGCACTTTGTCATCAAAAAAGATTGGGAAAAAGAGCGTGAACATGTGATGAAATTGGAAAAGGAACTCAAAAAGCATGAAAAAACAGACATTTCTCGTGCCCATCCAATGCACTCACATGATGGCGGTATGCGTCAACCTTCAGCCGGTATTCCTGCCTTGCGTAAAGGCTAAATACAGGTCGGTCAATGGCACGTTTGGAGGCCATTGATCACTTACACACAAGATATGTAGCGTCTTGATGTGGGCATGACACCAAGTGTCGATGCGTTCTTCCTTGTTCAACTCATGACCTTGGTCTATTTCATGATGGCATGATTGGCATAAAGCAGCGATGTAGTTATCGCTTGCTTTAATGCCTCTACCCTTTCCGCCATGCCAATTACTGTGCGCTGCTTGGGCTAGATGGAAACCACACCGCTGACAACTTAGGGTAGATACTAATCGGAGTAGGTTCTTGTTCCGCACATATTGATTCTTCGGAAATGCCCTCAATGGTGGTGAATCTGTGTCTGTTTTGGCATTCATATCTTCTTCTTCTAGTATTGTTGTCGTTGACTCTAGACTCAATTGTTCTTGTTTTGGCATCGCAAACTGGACATTTCATTCATGACTCCTGATGGCTAGACGTTCTGAGGCTTCTCTTGTGCGCCAAATTTGGATTGATAGGTCCGCAGATTGGAGTTGTAGTTTAAGCGTTTCCTCGAACTCTACGGCCTTTGCTAACGCATAAATCAGCTTTCCATAGGCTTCACTACTCAATGCCTCACGTTCTTGCGCTACGGCCTGTTTAAAGCCGTTTTGGAAGGCTTCTGTCATCAAGAATGCTTTGGTTGCTTTTAACTCCAACTCAACCTTAACCCTCATGGCTTTGGCTTGTGCATAAAGAGAGGCATTATTGTAGATAAATTCAGCGTTTTGTTCAGGAGTCATGGTTCACCATTAAGTAAGCTAACCAAATACAAATCATTACCAAGCCAGCACTCATGCAAGCACAAATTAAGGAAATGATGGTAATCACAAAGGTTAACAGGGTCATTCTTGTCCCCTTGCTCGGATTGAGTTTGCAGCAAATTCATATTCTTTAAATCCAGCAATGTTTAATACTGTTTGAGCACATTCCTCACGTTCTTTTTCTGCTATCAGTCTAGCAAACTGTTCTAGTTTATCTAGCCACATTAACTCACCTCCAACATAGTCGTAAGGTAAATTTGCTTGATTAGCCATTTCTATGATTTCTTCTTTAGTCATTCTGCCTCCCTAATCATTATTTCTACAAAAGGTTCACCATAAACCTTGGTTGCGTGTAAATCCACAATTTGTGTGTCATCATCGTAAACAATGCCATTCATGGCATCTAAATAGGCTTTAATGATGTTGTCAATGTCAGGCTTTTTAGAAGGCCTTTCTGCGCCTATTAAACAAGCCTCTCTGCGCTTTTTAGGATACGACTTAGGCACAGGCATGGAAATGTAAATAAATGCTTCTAAATCGGTTTTAAACGGTTCTGATGCCCCCATCGCACGTTTAGCCTTGTCAACAATGAAATCTTCATATTCAAGTGTTGATTTGGGTGTGTAGGTAGAAACAAAGTTTCCCCTTCTTGCGAATCTGGGCCTTCCCTTCCCTTTAGGTAGCCCTTCAACTTTAAACATGACGATCAGCATTGAGTTCCTTAATTCTTTGGGCAATGAGTTTGCCTATTCCATGAAAAGCAGGTTCTTGTTCCATTAGCTTAACTTGTTGACGAACATAGTCAAGCCATGCAGGTTTAATGGCTAATTTGGCATAGTGATCGACAATCAGTTCAATCTTCACTTAGGATATTCCATGCTGTTGCCGCACAAAGTGGGACTTGTCCATTTCCAATGGCTTTAAGTCTGTCCACTCTAGAGGCCATCCCATCAGCCACTCTGTCCAAGTTGGGTTCAGCTTGCCACCATTGTGCAGACCCGAAACTTGTTCCCCAAGATTTCCTTTTCCCCTGTCTCTCAATGCGTGTCTTGAATCTTGAGCTTTTGGAGTTCCCCAAACATGAGTAAATCCAGATTCTTTCGCGTCTATGGTTTGCACCAATGTCGGCAGCAGATATAACTCCCCACCTACTGTCATACCCCATTGCGGTAAAGTCTGCAAGGACTCGTTCAAGTCCTCTAGTAACGAGCATTGGACTGTTCTCCACAAATGTGTATTTGGGTCGTATTTCGCCAATAATCCTTGCCATTTCTCGCCACATTCCTGATCGTTCTCCATCAAGTCCATCTCCGTTTCCTGCAACTGAGATATCCTGGCATGGAAATCCTCCCGATATAACGTCAACAATTCCTCTCCAAGGTTTTCCATCAAAGGTTTGAACGTCATCCCAAATCGGGAAAGGCGGGAGAAGTCCGTCATTTTGTCGGGCGCACAATACGCTTGCTGGGTATGGTTCCCATTCGACTGCACAGACTGTTCGCCATCCAAGCAAATGTCCCCCAAGTATTCCTCCACCAGCGCCTGCGAATAAAGCCAACTCATTCATTTGCCCCCCTTTAACATCTTAAATTTAGCCTTAACATCATCAGGCATTGATACTGCTTTCAAAGCATCTTCTTCTAGCTTAACAAGAACAGGATCACGTTCTGAGCTTGATGGGACTGTCTGATGAACAATGTCAGCTTTGTTAGCAACCCATTCAGCTTTAAATGTTGTCCATCCTCTTGAGCAACATTCTTTGATGGCATCTTCTAAACTGATTTTTGCCTTATCTGCTTCTTTTTGAATAGAGTTAAGCAAGGTTTGAGTTAAGGGTTTGTTTTTGGCTTTCAGAACTTTTTCAAAATCCATATATATATGGTTATTGGTTATTGGTTCTTGGTTATTGGTTGCATCAAGTACCCTTGATGTACCCATCATGTACCCATCATGTGACCTTAAAGTGTCTAAATATTCCTCTAATTTACCCTCATTAAAGTAATGAATGTACCTAGATTTGTTTACTAAATGTTTCAAATTTGGGTTATCTCTGATAAAACTTCCAAAAGAAGAAATACCTTGATGTTCCCTAAATTTCTTAATTTCCTCATCTGCTCTTGGATGAATATATCCATCTGGTGTATCTCGAAAGAATTCATCTAAAACAGATAGCACTTCCTGTTCGTAATCTTTCATACGAATTTGTCGAGCAATTGTTCTTTGTTTTATTGGTGCTTCATGCAGGTAATAATGGTCTAGCAACCTGCGAAAAGCTATGTCTTCAATCACAGTTAAGTGATGGGTATGGGATTGATAATCCCCAATATGGAAATTGTAGTAGTGCATATAACCTTACGTTCTTGGTTGACGTTACTGAAAAAACATTGGCAGGACGGTAACGAATCGTCTTTTCGGGAGCTACCCTAGCCATGTCTTAAACAATTTTACCTGTAAAGAAACCATTCAGGATGTAAAGATTGCATTTGCCAAATTCTTGCCTGGGGAGGTATTTCACCCCACTGAGAAATAGCAGCTTTAGAAATACCCAATATTTTGGCTAGTTCTGTAACTGATCCTGCAAACTGTATAGCTTCTTTTTTGGTAATCATGCTTAAATTATACTGGTAATGCAGATTTACAACAATTAAGTTAACTAAATACAACATTAGGGGAACTACTTAACAAAAAGCATTGACTGGTAGTTAATCTAGCTTAAAATAAGCATCAATCCACAACACATCGTAGTGGTCTTTTAAGGAAGCAAGTATGACAAAGCAAGAAGCCAATTTGATCTTAGATCAAGTCAAAGTGGGTATACAACACCCAATACTCCTAATCAATCTAGCATTGACCATTACAGGGGACTTAACATGAAATTCCACAGAACAATCAACGAAGCCTTTCCCAAAACAATGGAGTATGGATGCTCTATTGAGAAACCAAGATTAACTCGTTCAGAGAGAGTGTTAACAGTTGTTTACGCTTTAGCTGCCTTGGTTGTGATGTTTGACCTTTTCTTTTGGAGGCCATGATGACTAGATTTGAACACATACAAAAATCATGTAATGAAGCATTGGAAAAATACAAAATTGCTGATGAACTTAACTTCCAAGTTGGGTATTACAGGGCACAGGTCGCATCACTTTGTATTGACATTGAATGTTTGCATGATGAGATGGAATATTTAGAAAAAGAAATTAAAGAATTAAAAAGGGAATTAGCATGAAACAAATTGCATCAGCATTGGTTAAAGCTCAGAAGGCATTTGGACCAGCTCTCAAGTCTAGCCTTAACCCACATTTCAAAAGCCGTTACGCAGCTCTTGATGCTTGTATTGAAGCCGTTATTGATGGCCTTAACGACAATGGCATCTATTTACTTCAAAAGAACTACGATTGCGACAATGGAGTCATGGTAGAAACCGTATTTGTTCATGAGTCGGGTGAAATGCTTGAATGTGGCATTGTTCACTTTCCAGCAGTTAAGCAAGACCCACAAGGTTACGCATCTGCCTTAACTTATGCAAGACGTTATTCCTTAATGGCAGCTTGTGGCATAGCTCCTGAAGACGATGACGGCAACAGAGCAAGCGCACCCAAGCCTTTTAAATCACAAGTTGACCCCAAGCAAATTGACCATTTAATTGAAAAAATGAGGGCAACAGAGACAAAAGAAGCCTTGGTTGCGAGCTACAAGATAGCCCATGCTGCCTGTTTCCATGAGAAAGATTGGGAAGCCAAGGTTGTTGCAGTTAAGGACGAACTTAAAAAGGCCTACGAATGATTGACTTAAAAGAAGAATACTATTTTGAGTACATGGAGGAGCTGTCTTACAAACGCTATCAGCAAGTGTTAAGAAGATATCCTGATTGTCGTGACCCTGATCATCCTGAATGTGAACTATGTAGAGAGGAAGAAAATGATTGAACAAAGAACAGAAGCATGGCATCTTCAGCGACTTGGTAAGGTAACGGCTAGTCGAGTTGCTGATGTCATAGCCAAGACCAAATCAGGACCAAGCGCAAGCCGTGAGAACTATGCCACCCAATTGGTGTTAGAAAGGCTTACAAACACCGTAGGAGACGCTTATAGCAACGCAGCAATGCAATGGGGTACAGAAACCGAACCAAGCGCTAGAAACGCTTATGAATTGAAAATGGGCACATTTGTACAGGAAGTCGGATTTATTGACCATCCAACCATTGCGATGAGTGGCGCTAGTCCTGACGGCTTTGTTGATGACGGATTGATCGAAATCAAATGTCCAAATAGCACAAATCACCTCGATACATTAGTTAATCAAAAAGTTCCTACTAAATACATTCCACAAATGCAATGGCAAATGGCTTGTACTGGTCGCAAATGGTGTGATTTTGTGAGTTTTGACCCAAGAATGCCTGAAAATCTTCAGTTATTTGTTAAGCGTATTGAGTTTGAGGCACAGTATGTGAAGATGTTAGAACTAGAAATCACAGAGTTTTTAGAAGAAGTTAATCAAAAAGTAATCACATTAAGGAATTTAAATGTCTAAATTAGTCAAAGAAATCAGCGTTATTTCAGGTTCATACACCAATGCCGATGGCATGAAAAAGAACAGATACACAAGAATTGGGTCAATTATTGAGACACAAAACGGTGAAATGCTCAAGTTGGACACCATTCCTTTGGTTGAAGGTGGTTGGAATGGTTGGGCTTACTTGAACGACCCAAAGCCTAAAGATGAGTTTTTGCCAAGGCCACAGATGCAAACTAGACAAACATCAAGGCCAGTTTTTGATGACGATTCAATTCCCTTTTAAGGAAATAGCATGACTAAAGATGAAACATTACAACTTGCATTGGAGGCGTTGGAAATAAATTTAGTTTTTCTGAGGAAAGTAAAACCGTTCAAAGGGCAAGAAGATTTGGCATCCGACTGTGTGGCTATGACAAAAGAAACCATCACTGCCATTAAAAAAGCACTAGAAACAAAAGATGAGCCTGTGGCGTGGGGCATGGAAACAGACGGTCTTATCTATGATGTAATCTGCCCTGCCGAGCACGAGCGTGAAGAAGGTGAATATACAACACCTCTCTATACCACACCACAACGCACATGGGTAGATGTAATGCGTGGAGTTCGTGTTGAAGGTAAAAATGTGGTGATCACGGTTAAATGTGGAAATGATGAAGCACGGTTTTTGTGCAAAGAACTCATTCACGAAATGCAAATGAATAAGGAAATAACATGAATGATGTTGAATTAATAATTTTTGGAGTTTTTATTTCTTTTTTTGTTGCAATCATCAAAGCAATTATTCAAACCCTTGCTGAAAGATGGTCTAAAAAAGAATGGGTTGAATTGACTGATGAGGATAAACAAAAATTAGTTGCAGAGCATCACGATTGGGAAAGTTTATATTTTGCGATTCAAGCCAAGCTGAAGGAGAAAAACACATGAGCGACTTATTTAATATGATGAATTTACCTAGTTTTGGCACTTTGCCTAAGTTTTTGGTCCGCAAAAACGACCCATCGACATCGCATGAGGCAGCGGAGAAGGTTGACACCCAAACGCTTGAAAAAATAGTTTATGAGGTCATCAGAAGCCATCCTGATGGGTGTATTTCTGATGAAGTTCTTGCCCAGTTACATACTTTGCCCTATGGATCGGTAACGGCACGATACGCAGCACTCAAACGCAAAAAGTTAATCTATACAAATGATGAAAAACGCAACGGTAAAGCTGGTCGACCACAGTACGTCATGAAGGCGGTGTAAAAAAATAGTTGACAAACATAAATTGTGATATAGTGGAATGGCTACAAAAAGTAGTGTTTTTTGCAAAGAAACAAAGGATTTATCATGGGTTATCCAAAAATGGAAAAAATGCCTAAAGGTGTTATGTCTTCTGATATGACAGGTGACAAAAAGGTAAAAGTGCCTAAAGAGGACAAAGAAACTTTTAAGCCTGGTGTTTCAGGCGAGAAGATTCCCAAAGGCGCATTGTCTAGCGACACAAGTGGTGAGCGTAAGATGCCCATCATGGGTGGTGTTGGCATGGGTAAAGCTGACAGTATCGGAAGCCGTGAATCTAGTCACATGGGCCGTCACGATGGTCGTATGGGCGAAATGAAGGGCATGGTTACTGAGAAGTCAGTCTATGACCACAAGCGCTACGAGCACGATCAAGACAGTATGTAAAAAGCGAAACCCTTCTAAGTGAGCATACCTAGAAGGGCTTCTAATCAAGAAAGTAAGAGGGTACTTCCATGACTGAAAGAGATTGTAAATCATGCAATCATTTCTATGGCAAAGATTTAGGTGTTTGTAGACGATATCCTGTCTACC
>Ga0208378_1000096_pt1 | contig 32987 bp, 48 predicted proteins | sample CryBogCBE24Aug09_FD_184556 | JGI IMG/M metagenome (GOLD analysis project Ga0208378, IMG submission 184556) | Freshwater microbial communities from Crystal Bog, Wisconsin, USA - CBE24Aug09 (SPAdes) (version 2) | ecosystem: Environmental > Aquatic > Freshwater > Lake | place: Crystal Bog...
GCGTTGCTTCCTCAATAGCCTCTGGCTCACTCTGCGGCGCTTCCTCTGTCGGCTCGGGAGTTTGCTCAACCGCCTCGACAGGTGCTTCCACAGCTAAACCAAGTTTTTGACTATAAAAGTCGGCTGCGTTCTCGCTAGTCAATAAATTGCCAGCTTCTTTATCACTTGACATAGGTTTCCCTAAGAATTAACCCAGTTAACCTAACTGGTAAGGTTTGTGTAAATATACACTAAATAGCTCTGTCTGTGGCGTTGGATAATGCCTCACGTTCAGATCGTTTATCTATATCAGCCAGCATCAAAGCTAACTGTGCACGCATTTCTTCAATTTGAAGCTGCGTTTGTGTCTTGATAATGGTGTCGTGCGCTTGCGTATCAGTCCGCATTTGCACATCGTGGCGGCGTTCAGCATCACGCATTTCAATATCATGAGCTTTAGCGGTCTGTTTCAACAGTTCACGCTTAGTTTCATTATCTTGCTTAACCTGCTCAATATCTTGACGCTGTTTAACCATCAATTGCATGGCTTGTAGCTGCTGAGTAAGCTGCTGAACTTGCTGTTGTGAAACCGCCAATTGCATTTGAACTTGTGGCGGCACGTCAGATTTGTCATCAATATGCGCCAGCGGATTATTAGCAGCCAAGCGATCAGCAATAATGTCAGCGCCAGGAAAGTCCATGTTTCGGAACACCAAATCACCGATGGTCTGGAACAATTGCTCATTACCGCCAATCAGCGGCATCATGGCATCAACTGCTTCTTGGCGTTTGGAGTTATAGCCTGGGCCAGTATCCATAACCACGTCATATTGACCAACCGACATATCGTGCAGCACACGGTAAACGCCAGCTTCATCGCTTGTTGGTTGGTTAATAGCGACCAGATCAGGCTTGCCATCATCCCCAATAATACGCATAACTCGATGTGTATCATAAATGCTTGGAATCATGCCCAAAATGATCTTAGCGGTGTGGGCAATTGACTTTGTAAGGTTGTCGTAAAAGTCAAAGTTAGACAGATCGACTTGTTGCTGCTGACCGTTCAGAGCTTTGCCGGACATATTGCCTGGCAGTTGCTGTGAAGGGTCAAAGATGCCCATCAAGGTCGTAATATCTTGATTGATAGCGCCCAAAGCGGTCATTACGCCAGTTGGAGGCGGCTCGGGCTGGAGGCGTTGCGGTGCTGGCGCTGGATTGCCATCAATGTCGGTCTGCTTGTATCGCAACAGCGGGAACGACTTAATGTTAGCCGCTGCCCATTCGCTTTCGTGGCCTTCATCTTGGCCTTCAGCAAGCAGCCATTTTGCCTTTGGAGCCAGCGCCACCGATTCGGTAAGGGTAGTCTGCCAGAAGTTATACATACGCTGTGCATCTTTAGCATGGCGCACCATGCCGAACTTCTTGCGCTTATCACCAATAACAACGTGGCGACCATAAACAGGCACGACAGGGATGTAATCGCCTGGAATGTCACGTTCTTCAATGATGTCGTAAGCGGTGATTTTCTTCCACTTGATCTGCTTTTTGATGGTTTTGCGCTCTTTAATCACTTCCAAGCCAGAAGCCTCAATGCGCTCAAAGAAGTTCTCGCCATCATCAAAGCGGCTTGACCCATCGCTCAACAAATAAAGAGTAGCTGGCTTGCGCTCAACGTAGAAATACTCAGCAATGCGAATATCCTCTTTAGTAATCCACTCAGATTGCGTATCGCCTGTGCCACGTTGGGTGAAGCTGGAGCCATCGTCTAAATCAGGATACATATCCCGAAACTTCTCTTTGCTCATCATGCTGGTAATCAACACTTTTTCAGCGTCAGAACCGTCTATGCGCTCAGAGTTAGGGTCAAAGTAGACCGTGAATGGATTAGGGATAGCATCGATGTAGATTTCTTGGTCAAAGCTATCATCTTTGCAGTATTTGGTGATGATTCGCCAGAAGCCCCAACCCATACGCACAGCGTGGTCAAAGGCGGTGTCATAGGCATTGTCAGCATTGGATTGCGTTTCAATGTGGCGAATGATGCCTTCTACGACTTGTGCGGTCTTAAAGTCTGCTTCAGAGTTGCAAGCGTGAACTTTAGCTCTTGGGCGTTGCTGGCGCTGTTGATTAGTGACTTGGCGACAATAACCATCCAGCTTATTAATGGTAAGAACAGGGCGAGATTCAAGATTGCGGGAGTTTTGTAAGTCTACGGGCCATTGGTCTCCGCCGGAGACAAACTTTAGGTCTTCCAAGGCTTCCTGGCGGTTCATGGTGTCAGATTCATTGCACCACTTGAGGAATTGTTTAGCCTCAGTAATGATTTCGGGTTCTTGACCGCCGTAAGGAATATCTTGTGCCATTAGTTCATCCATCCTAAAGGTTGACCGTAGCCCTGTGGCTGCGTTCTAACTGGTTTGCGCTGCCGAGGTTCATTAACCATCAAACCAAGCATCCGAAACGCATCAGCCCCGTGGCTGTATTGGTCGTGAACAGGCGTTTTGCTAAATGCTTTGGTATCTGGGTCAACTTCGTAACGGTAATGCCGTAAGCATTGTAGCCCATCGTAGCAATTTTCCCTATCAAACCAGCAGTTCCTGAATAGTGTACGGGCTGCGTTAATGCTGTCAACTATGGGCGTTTTTGGGATGATTTTGGTCTTATATCCAGCCGCACGCACAATCTGCTCAATTGACCGTCCATTAGCTGCAAGCGTTCTATTCTCAGCGTCATGTGGCAACCATAGCGTGTCATACACATAACCAAACGTCTGCATCTTTGCCAGATACTCAGAAATAGTCTTTTGGCTGTCCTCCACATATCTGATAAGCCGAGTCTCCATGCCAATAAACTGCACAAACCAAATAGCAGTAGCGTCAGACCAACCCAAATCAAAGACAGCATGAACTGGTTTATTTGGGTCATAGTTAACCTTTGTTATCCGGCCTTCTAGGTCTGCCATCTGCATCTCACGGGCAAAGATAGCACCGTCCACAGTCTGGCGGCATAAACCTTCCCAAACCGTGTTATACGCCTCAATATCCCTAGCCTTGAGTGCATCCTTTTCTAGCCGCAACGTCTCAGGAAACCAAGGATTGTCAGACCAGTTGATCTTAACAACTTTGCTGTTGGGCGGAGGATTAAGCACAAACCGCTGGTAAGTCTCATCTGACTCCAATTCAGGGTTAAAACTTACCCAGATTTCAGACTTTTCCTTACGAATGGTCGGGATTAGCGTGTTCCAGCTTCGTTGGCTAACGGTCTGCGCTTCTTCTACCCAACAAATGTCCACGCCTTCGTATGACTTTACGTTAGCCACGTTGTTTTTAAGGCCAACAAAAGCGAACTCAGAGCCGTTTTTAGCTCTTAGCGAGTTTTGAGTGATTTCATAGTAGTCCAACAGCCCAAGCGCAATGATTTGATCGCATAGCAGCTTGTGAACAGAATCCTTCATGGACGTCATATATTCACGGGCGCAAAGGATGCGAAGCGGATTTTTAGCTGCCAGGATTAATAAAGCTCTAGCAATTCCCCATGACTTAGCACCGCCTCGTCCACCATAAGCCACCTTATAACGGCATGGCTCGAACAAAAAAGCCAGCTTTACAGGAAATTCAGCGTTCTGAAACTGCGGGGTCATTTGGTTTTACAAACGTAACTTGGATGCCTTGCAATGGTTCACCATCAGCGCCAGTAACCTCTTGCTTAACAATTTCAGACCAACGCATTTGTGCTTTAGTCCACCAAATTAGGCTTGTCGTATCGCCTGCCGTAGCTTTTTGATAAAGCGTCTTGGCAATTTGACTATTAGCTTTGGCTTTGCCTATGTCTAATTCTTTGCGGTAATGCTTGCGCAACGTCTTGTCGTCTATCTCAACGAGCATTGCTATCTGTTCGTGCGGCAAGCCCAAACCGCTAGTCGATTCGACTAAACGACGCTGCTCATCGGTTGGAATGTGTTCTAGCATCTTTATTAAGGGGAAATGCAAGGTTATGTTATTGCTTTTTGCAACTTTGATCAAGGATTTTCGGCACTGCGTGGTTCCAATTGATTTTGTGATGTAGCCTTTTGTTAGTTCTGCCCATTAGGTCAATCTTGCAGCAGCTTGGTGCAGCCATTACACTATAAAACGACTTTACATAGGTTCCGTAGGCTTTATATGCCTCTGTATTGCCGCCAGAGTTAGATTGCGTTGTCAGTTGAACCAATGAAATGTTAGATACTTGAAAGAATAGTTTGCCTATCTTGCCTTGTGTCAAATAAGTGTTCACATCATCGTTCATCCTTCCTACAAAAAGTGTGTCATCCTTAGAGTCGGCATTTACTTTGAATACAAAACTATTCATGGCTTTGCGTTTAAAGGTATTGTTTTTAAACGAGCCAACCCCACCGATAAAGTCACCCCCTTGGGCAAAGGCTATGGTGTTTGCCTTAGTGTTGTCTAGGCAATCAATCATGACGTCTAAGATTTGGTCTAGGTTCTTAACTTGTGTGCCTCGCAATAAATCCTTGTCTACATACCTGTATTGAAACTGCGTATAGTCATCCTCGTATTCAAAAAAATAGTCTAGTCCTAGCTTTCTCGCAATGTCATAGCAGGCATTTCGGGCATAAACAATGACTTTATTGCCATTAAAATTGTCCATGATGTCAAACTTGCCTTGGTAATCGCTTTTGCTAAAGACAATCACTTCTTTTCCGTACTTTTCTTTGTACTGGCCTAGCGTCTTGTCCTCATCGTCACAGATGATGTAGATTTTTCCCGTATAACCTTGCTTACGCAGGGTTTGATAGGTAATGACGTTATCTGGCCTTCCATGCGAAAGGATGAAAACAGCTAGTTTTTTACTTGCTTTCATTTTTAATCTTGCTGCTGCTGTAATTGTGCTTACGCTTTAAGTAAACGATTTCTTTTTCTAGTTCTTCAATCTTGTATTTAAGTTCCCAATCATCTGTCTTGTGATCTTCGCCAAGAAAGTAAACGTCATAGTCCAGGGAAACAAAAATGTCTTTGTCTTTTTCAATGTTTTCATACGGAATTACCTCATCAACCCACTTAACTGCTCGGAGTTGCATGTAACGCTCATAGATAGACTGCTGTGGGTTCTTATAGTTTGGCTTGCAATGTAAGCCTACGATAAGAAAGTCACAATGTTTCTTTGCTTCTTCCAAAGACAATACATGGCCAGAATGGAGAATGTCTGCAACCATAGGAAAAAATCCAATCTTCATCTTTTCATCCTTTAAGTTGATTGAGTTTGGTTTGTATGCTTTGCAGTTTTTGATGTGCAAGTCATAGTAGGCTTTGTGTAATTGTGCTTTTGGAAAGTTAAACGAAAAAAACAACATCTTAATAGTGCCGCTATGAGCAACTATCAGAATTTTTTTGTTTTTGTACTTTTTCTCAGTTTCTTCTATGAATTCTTTGACTCTTGCATAGAAATTCTTTTTGCTTTCGATGCTGAATTTTTTTAATAGATTTTGGTCTTCAGTTTTTAACAGCTTTTCACTATTTAAGTGCTTACCTTCTAACAAGCCTTTACTAAGCTCCATTAGCCTGTCGTCATAGGAAATCTTTGTATTCTTATGATACTGCAAAATGCTAAATGCCGTTGACTTTGCACGTTTAAGCGGCGAACACAAGCACAAGTCAAAATGCTCATGCTGTAACTCTTTTGCAACTTTTTTAGCTTGTTTAATACCCGTGTAGTTCAACGGAATATCAAACTGACCATGCATGATTCCATTTTTGTTCCAAAACGTCTGACCGTGTCTAACAAATGTGTATTCGTTATTCATCTTCATCAATGTCAAACATTTCGTTGATTTCATCAGTTAACTTAACAAATCCATTTGCTATGGCTTTATCAAAGTCAATAATCACTAACGCACTGTCTTCCATCAATTCTTGACATTCTTTTGACGAATGTGCATAAAAATTAGCTATTTTCTCGTAATTAAAAACAATATGACGTGAAGCTGCTGCCATTAAAAACTGTTTTTCTTTATCGCCTAACTTACTTGTTTGGATTGTCGTTATCAAATCCATAGCCTTTTCGTCATCGTACAGTTCTTCTAGTGCAGGTTTTTCACCAGTTGGCTCGTAATTTGGCGTATTTACATTAGTTGTATATGGATTGTCTTCCTTTAGTTCTATCTCTGGAATAAAAATTTCATCTAGTTCAGCCTGGTCAAAACCAAGAATATCTAAAGCAAACCCATCGGCAAGCAAATCATTGAGCTCAATAGTTAGCAGTTCATTGTCCCAATCGGCATTCAGCGCCAGCTTGTTGTCGGCAATGATTAGTGCCTTGCGCTGCGTCTCAGTAAGGTGCGCCAGCTCAATCGTTGGCACTTTATCCATCTTGAGCTTACGAGCAGCCATTAAACGGCCATGACCAGCAATGATGCCTTTGTCCCCATCCACCAAGATAGGGTTAGTCCAGCCAAACTCTTTGATGCTTGCCGCTATTTGTGCAACTTGCTCATCAGAGTGTTTGCGTGAATTGTTGATATAAGGAATCAACTCATCGACTGACCGTTCAATGATTTCCATATCAGCTTACAGCAATCGGCGCAGTCGGGTCAGAAGGTTGACTAGGTGCGGCTGGCGCAGCGGATGGCTGGACAGCGGGCGCAACACTAGCTGGCGCTTCAGCTTTAGGAGCAGCCATAGCCACGGCTTGGGCATTAGCTTCAGCCAACAACTTTTGAAGGTGTTGCTGCAATGATGCAATGCGAGCTTCCAGAGCTTGGATAATGTCACGCATTTCATGCTCGGTGTGTAAAAAATTAAACATTACTTCTTTCCTTTCTTGGCTTTTTCAGCCTCACGCTTTTCTGAATATGCAATTGCAACGGCCTGTTTAACAGGTTTCCCTGCTTTCACTTCCGTCTTGATGTTTTCTTTAAAAGCCTTGGGGCTAGTTGATTTCTTCAGCATCCATTACTCCACAAACATCTTGCCACGACATTAAAAGATAGCGTTCACCATCTTCCATCCATTCTTGAAAGTTCAAGTATTCGTCTTTGTAGTCTTTAGCCAATGTTCCAAAAGTAACACGCTCACCGCCCTTTAATGGGTTTTCTTCAAACGTGCCATCATCTAGCCAGCGGCCTGGCCCTGCCGCCACAACTGTGCCAATGGTATCAGCTTCGGCAGTTTTTACCCACAATACGGATTTAATGCGTGGCTCTGGCTTGACCAGAATTTTATCTTTAAGAGGTTTGAGCATTTTTTGCTGGCCTCCCACGCTTTTTTGAAACTATGTCTTTAAAAAGTTCGTTGACTTGTTCGTCAGTCAACAATTTAACTTCTTCTGTAAAAATGACCTCTGCTGGAGAGGTCAAAGGGGCAACTGCGAATTTCCCCGAAAACTCACCACACCAATGGGTCTGGTATTTAACAATTGCTGTTGGAAATCTACGGCACTCACCTGCGTGACCCGTATATTCCCAAAATTTACAATGCTCGCAGATTTCTTTAGAATCTCGATCAGCCATAACAACTATCCTTGTTCTGGTTAGAAAGCCCCTCTGGTCTTCACACCTTTGGGGCTTTCGCTATTTACATTTTGTCTTGAACGTGATCCATACGTTTGTGTTCGTATGCAACGTGTTCACGGCTACCGCCCTTCATTTCACCTAAACGACCATCGTTTTTGCCCATGTGACCGTCAACACGGTCGCCAATGCTGTCAGCCTTGCCCATAGCAACACCGCCAACCAGCTTGGCTTTGCGCTCACCAGTCATGTCAGAGGCAGTAGCGCCAGCGGGAATTTTCTCGCCAGAAGCGCCAGGCATGAACTTGGTGCTATTTGGGCCTTTTTCACTACCCATCTTTTCGCCTGTGCGATCAGAAGCGGTAACACCCTTGGGTGCTTTTTCTTTACCGTAGTATCCCATTTTAATTTCCTTTAGGTTAATGGTTCAAACATCATATCAAAAAGGTACGTCTTCGTCAAACGATTTGCTTAACTGTTTAAAACCTTCTTGCGGCTTTGGGTCGTTTAAGTAAGCCCAACCAGACCAGCCGCCCTCTACTACTGGGATGCTGTCAATTTTAAGCATTGGGCCATTTTTGGTTTCAATCATAGAGCCAATGCGCTGATAGCGTGACTTTTCTTGACCGTCTTTGTTGGTGTATTTGCCGCTAACAATGGTAATTTCTTTGATGGTTCTGCTCATTTTATGCTTTCAAGTTAAGTAATTGCGCCACTTTGTGCGCCGTTTCGGTCAAAAATTCTATGACTTCGGCTTCCAAGAGCTGAATGTATTTATCGTCTCTAGGAATACGCTTAATAAATAGCTGTAAGTCTGGAGGGAGGCGTGGGTCGTAAGATACAAAGTCACACCAATCACGATTAGTGCAAGCCATCTGCCAGAAAATTTGATCTGCATACTTTTTAGGTACTGTTTGGCTGAGTAACGTATCAATGTGCGTGGCTGTGTTGGGACACTTTATTTCAATAAGTCCGTCAGCACCCACAAGTCCATCAGGAGAAGCGCCGCTATTGACAATACTTGGGTGATCGATGAACCCAACTTCGTCAACCAAAACATCCATTTTTGCTTCATACGCTGCCCTTGCTAGTGGTTCTGTTTCTGTACCCCATTGCATAGCTGCATTGCTAAATGACTCGGATGGCTTTCCAGTAAGCCGTTCGCAGACCAGTTGCGCCATGTAGTTATCACGACTTGCTGAGTAGCCTGATTTTGTCTTTGCAACCACATCGGCAACTCGGCTGGCGGTGACTTTTCCAATTCTTGCGCTAAACCATTCATCAGTTCTTTGCTCCATTTTCGGCCTCCAATTCATTGTTTAAGGCTTTTGCTTCGTCATAAGCAATTACTTCAACTTCAGCACCAAATACCAAATCATCAATATCTTGTAAATCCATTGTGAACGTGGTTTCGATAGCGTGAAGGTTATGTTTTGCCATTAAATATGCCCAAATTGCATCTTTGATTTCTTCTTTTTCTAAAGTAAGTCTCATAGTGCCGCCTTTCGTGCGTTTTTAGCCGCAATAATTTTCTTTTGAGCTTCTGCGTCTGACTGCGTATCTTTAAAAGCCTCGGTATAAACAGCTTTTAAAGCATCGGCATTAGGGGCTGCGCTGATTTCTGCCAGCCAATCAGCTAGGCGGCCAGCATCATAAGCAGGGGCTTTGCGACTAGCTGCATTACCGTCATCGTCCTCTGGGGCAATGCCGCAAGCTGCCATAAGTGAATAGCGCCTTGCGTAAGTAAGAGCAGAACCATATCCTTGTGGGTCTTGTTTGCTAGCTGGAACGTGTAGTTTGCCGCACTCTAGGATTTCGCCAGATTCATGAATAAACATCGTTTCTACTGTTACGCCAGTAATGTCTTCGTAATTTCGTTGAATTAAAGCAATACCGTTATCGTTAAGCGCATCAATAACAGCTTCCACACAAGCTGATAAATCAGCGTAGCGACTGCGAAAGTGCGGGTTAGTAGATGTTTTTAGGGCTGGTCCAAATGCTTTTTGCGCTTTTACCAAAGCTGTTGCTATGTTTTTCATGCCGCCTCCAATGTTAATTGCAAAGCATCAATCAAAATTTGTGTTTCTTCACGATTCATTGCTGCACCAATGTGGCCACCTGTGTAAAAAATAGACAAATAAGAACCATCATCAAACTTGTCAATCATTAATTTGTTGCCGTTATCTAATTTAATAGAAACAATGGTTTCATCTAAAGTGATTTTCATTCGTCTACTCCTTCGTCATCTTGGTCAACAATCATGTTGTTGGCAATTTCATACCAATCAACATCACTTAAAAAAGCAAAAGCGTAATCACGAACTAAACCTTCTGATGAAGTGTCGTGGATAAGCTGCTCTGCGTAATCTTTTAATTGTTTTGCTAACTCACTTGGGTAAGCTACCGTTTGACCTGTAATTTCTTGGGCTGTAACGCCATCGAACATTTCCAGATTGACACGCCATGTGGCGTAATTTGACCAACCGTTGTATGACATAGTTTCTCCTAAAAAGACCCCAAGAAATTTGGGGCATGGGAGAATTATAGTTTAGATTTCTATACAAAAACACACTTTTGCAAAAAATTTTTATTTTTTTTATGTTGTAGCTCTGTCAATAAACCTGTTGTTTGCGTTTTCGCTTCTCCAGATGTCTACTCTTAGCTGTGCAGCCGTTAGTTGCCATTTCAAAGTTTCTTCTTCTTCTATGGCAGCAGCTAGACCTTGCAGTAATTGTTGGTATTCCAAATCGGCATAAGCGTCTCGCTCTTGAGCAGCGGTGGTGTTTACGCCTTTTAGTAACGCTTGCTGCATCAACAACGCTTTTTTGCTTTTGCGAAATTCCTCAATGTATACACGGCTAGACTTTGCTTTTGCATACTTTGGTGCGTTTTTGAGGATGAAATCTACCGCTGCGTGTGGTGCATCATTCATTGCAGTTCCTCTTTAACCAAAACCTCTACCGCCGAATCTCGACCATAAACCTGTGTAGCGTGCAAAATAACAACTTGCTTATCATCTAAATAAACAATGTCGTTCATCGCATCTAAAAAACATTTGATGACGTTGTCTAAGTCTGGTTTTTTAGTTGGCAGCTCTAAACCTGCTAAACACGCTTCAAATCGTTTTTTGCTATATGAAGCTGGTATCCCTTTAGTAACGTAAATAAATACGCTTACAGGCGTTTTTAAAGGTTCTGAAGCGCCCATTGCCAACATAGCAGAGGCTTTTATCATGTTTTCATACGAAACTGTCGTTTGCGGTGTATAGGTGCGAACAAAGTTACCTTGTCTGCGAAACTTTGGCCTACCTTTGCCTTGCGGGTGACCTTCTACCCGATAAGTGACTATAAATGTCATGCTTTGCTCCTAATTTTGTTCATGCGCTGACGTAAGTTGTCAGCTTCTTTTTTGCCACGCTTTTTTTCTATTGTTGCGATTGTGTCAAACCACCAAGCATTGGCTTCGCCATGGCCTAGCTCTAAAACTTTCTTGCGATAACGCTCTAGCCATTCTCGTGCTTCGCTTTCACGCATAAATTCAAGGATGGTGTTAGTTTCCGACTGCATCGCCTAACACCCATAAAGCCCACGTTATCGTTGTCCAGGGGACTGTGTTATCACCCATTCGGACCAAATCCAAAATTCTTGCCGCTTCCAGCTCTTCATGGTTGTAGTTTTCACGCATGATGTCCTCGCATTAAGTTGCGCAAGTTAGTCAAAATTTGCCGCTTCTCAGCATCACTTACTTTTCTTGCTGGCTGTTTGTTTTCCATAAACTTTGCTTGATAGTTGTTACGCTCACCACGTTTACGGTATTCGTTCCACTCAATGCCTGTAATCCTGTCCCAGTCTTTTATGCTTGCCCATGCGTGAGCAGAGCAAAGTCTTTGGCCTTTATCAACGGTCCAACGATTAGGGCATCCAGATGCTTGGCACATATGGCTGTTGTCTTCGTCTGCAATTTGTGATTTCTTTAAGTCGTACATAGTTATTCCTTGTGATAAGCACCTTCAACGATGCGGGCAAATTTTGTGGGGGTAAAAATAAAGTCAATATCTGCTTTCCAATCTTTAACTTTGCCAGTTAAAAACTTAGAACCACGAATATGGTCAAAGAAATCACCAAACCATTGCAGCCCTTGGTCTTTACTAAACTTTTGTTCAGATACGACTTCACGCCATCGAGCGGCGATAGTTCGTTTGCGAGAATCGTTTAGCACTTCGCATCTAGGCAACTGCGGTAGCTTGGTATTAAATAGTTCAACAATCTCAGAAATTGGCGCTGCTGGCGTTCTTTCGACTTTAGGCGAGGGAACAAGAACCGTAGGTTCTATAAATAATGGTTCTTGGTTAGTGGTTAGTGGTTCTTGGTTAGGTGACGGTTGCTCTACGACTTGTTCACGCTTCGTGCTTTTTTCTTTACGCTTCGTTTCACGTTCTATGGCAATTCGTTTATTTGTATCGGCATTTTTATGATACTGAAGCAACTCTTCCAAAATACGGTCTTGGACGTATTGACCATCTTTGTCGAATGTAAAAAACCTATTTAGAACAAACTTTACCGCTTCAACTTCAACTTCTGTTGAAGCCCAAGTCCATTCGATTGCTTGTTCTAACGTAGGGAATACTTCACGGTCATAGCACGAATCAATAAGAAGCGTATACGCTCCGTGTTGAAGCATAGTAAGACGACCCGCCTTCTTGGCATAATCGCCAAGATTTCTCTTGTAATAGTGCATTTAAGCATCTCCGCAAACTCCCAAAAAATGAAACTGCGGCAGGCGGGGAGTACGCTTTTCGGTCTGCTCATGACTTCAGACCTAGCCGGTTTCAAAAAATTATATAGCGAACCAATCAGGTCTCAACTCTTTAAGTTGGTAAATTCTTAATTTAGGAAGAACCACCCAATGGCTAACAGCGCCACGGGTAACGCCTAGCAACTTGGCTAACTTAGCTGCGTTGCCAGCTTTTTTTACTGCTTCTTCTTTGGTCATCCTTCTATTGTATACCAAAATAACCAAGAAAAAATTAAAAATATTTTTATTTTTTTTGCGAAAGTGTGTTTACTTGTGTTTATTTTGGTATACAATACCACCATGCCCTAGCAATACCGCACAGGGTCTTTTAGGAGAAGCAAATGTTAGTACCACAAGATATTCCCAACATCGACAACTTACAAATGGAGCATGACCAGCTATGCCAATTACTTTACTCACACGGGTACGCCGACAATTTGATCGACCTTATATCGACCGTCATATTGTCAGACACAACATTCGGTCTTGGGTCGCTTCTGTTCGACACCTTGGTGACAAATGGCTCCTCGCAACCCCAGTTCAACGAAAGGAACAGCAATGAACTCCCATTTTGAAACATTCTTGGATTACGCATTGGCTGTTGTTATTGCTTGTCTGTTGGCTTGGTTTTTGGCGGTGGCTTTAGTATGACTGACGAACAAATTGCAAAACTATATGACCAAGCCTTGGTTATTGAAAGCAATGGTGACTATGTTGCTGGCGAATTAGACCCCGTAAAGTTTGCCAAACTAATAGCACAGCATGAACGAAAGGTGTGCGCTCAGTTAGCGGTGGATGCAATAGCGTTTAATGGCGGAACAGTACAAATGGAATCCCATGTTCGACAAGCAATTGAAGCCAGAGGTGAAGAATGACTGAAGAACAAATACTCGCTGAGATGGAAAAGATTAGAGAGGCACAGGCACATTGGCAGAGCGCACAGGATGGCTCTTATGAGATGGCCCTGCACTACGCAGGCTACACACGCCTGAGAAATGAACTTAAAGCATTAAGAGAGGCTAAGCATGACTAAAGACGAAACTTTACGCATGGCGCTTGAGGCGCTGGATGCGTTGTGCATCAATGATTACAGCGGGTATGAACTTGGAAAACGAGATGCACACCTTGTTGACAACGCCCTTACCGCCATCAAAAAAGCATTGGCACAATCAGAGCCTGAGCCTGTGGCATTCAAAATCTACAAGCCGACACCTCCACGAGGAGCCATTCCAAATGTCCGAGATGCGGAACTGCCTTGGGTGTATGACCAAGACCCATCGTCGGGCAATGTTGCATCCATGTGGGTAACGCCTGTCAAAGCCACCCCATCACAGCATGAATGGGTAGGGCTGACGGATGAGGAAGCTCGTGTCAAGTTTGAAAGCTGGCACAAAGCTGAATATGTGCAGCCGCTTGAGCGCTACGGACATACCTACAAAAATATGCACGTTCGTAACCGATGGCAGGGGTGGTTAGCCGCCAACGGCATAAAGGAGAAGAACACATAAATACCTGGCCTTTTCCAACAAAATTACCACCAAGCAAACCTGGAGAGCCTAAATTTAACCCTGACAATTTTGAGGAAGCACCGTTTTGAAAGCACTAATTTACATCTTTTGGGCTGTCCTGTTTTGGATTGGCATTTACTTTGTTGTGTATGAATACTGGAAATAACCATGACCAAGCGTGATATAGCCCGTTTAATGCGTGATTCGGGCTTGTCAGCGCCCTACGCATCAGTCAAAGAATTTGTCCGCCTTCTTGAGGCTAAATTAAAGGATAAAGATGTACCGAAACAATGACCCCTTAACCAGCAAGCTGGCTGCTGACAAAGTAGACTACAAAGCCAAGCACTATGATCAAATCCTAGCGGTTCTTGTGCTTAATGGCCCGCAAGGGAAAGACGGTATAGCAGATCGTTCTACACTTGACCCAAACCAAGTCGCTAGAAGGCTCAAAGAAATGATGCAGCTTGGGCTGGTCAGGCTGACAGGCAAAACAGTTAAATCAAAATCAAATCGTGAAGAACGAGAGTGGGAGTTAGCGTGAAAGAATTAACAATCAAACTTAAAATGCTGGTCAAAGAGCATGACCCAGACCTGCTAGACAAGATTGCAAGCCGCATCTACACCATTGAAGGCGTAGAAGACGTATCAGCTAAATTAAAGAAGTCAGATGAACAACAAACTCAACAAGCAGGAACGAGCGTATTTAGCAAGAGTCAAGGAATTAGAGTGCAGCATTTGTGACCAGCCTGGGCCAAGCGAAGCCCATCACATAAAACAAGGGCTTCAATACACTTGCGTTGCTTTGTGCCCAGACTGCCACCGTGGGTCAATGATGGGTTGGCATGGGCAGAAAAGGGCATGGCTTATTCGGAAAATGAACGAGCTAGATGCCCTTAACGTAACGATTCAGCGGTTAAACGCTTAGTATTTTCTCATATTAGGCAAAGGCGCCTTGCTCTGGTCTGTGCCAGGGTGATGCGCCTTTTCCATTGGCAAGTGCATATGCTTGTCCAGCTTTTGCTCCAAACGAGCAACCTTTTGTTCCAATGGGTGCTGATGGCTTTTCTCAACAACGTAATGGCCCTTAGGGGATTCTTTGCCCTTGCCTGTAATGGTGTATGCCATGATAATTCCTTATGCTAAAAACAATTTTGATTCTTCTTCACGCCGAGTGACCAAGCCTTGCAGCACATGACCAGCCGCTTTAGTCCATTGGTTAAATTGCTCGGCAGCGCCAGCGTAGTCGCCTTCATTCAGTAAGCGCAACAGCGTAGAGCTTTTCAGATTGCCCATGCCCACGTTGTAAGCAAACGAACACAAAGCCGCTTTTTGATTGTCGTTGATTTCAACATGAACCACCGAATCAATGCGCTCACCAAGCGTGTTTAAACGGGCAGCAAGATCGTTATCAGCCTTTTCTTGTGTCCAAGTAGTGCCTTCTACGATTTCTGGGCCAGTTGCGCCGTAGCCAATAGTCCAAGGTGCGCCGCCAGTTCCAGGGTCTGGATAAGCCTCTAGCTTGCAGCCTTCGTGACGCTTAATTTCTTCAGTAGCAATTTCAAGCCAGTTCATGGTGTTGGTGTTGAGTTATGAATCATCTCTGTCTTGGCCATGCTTTCATGTGAGCTACCAAAGTAGAACCCAATGATGCCTGTCCAAGCTGTACCAAGGCTGCCCAACATAATGTCGATCTGTGGTGCGTGTTGAATTTGTCCATACATCAACCCACCCAAGATGCCAAAAAAGCCGCCTGTGATCGTTATAGCAAGAATTGAGGGTATCCACGACTTGGTAGCCGCTTGCATATCACGGGCAGATTTGCGATCTTCCACAGCCAGCTTCTCAAAGTCCAAGTTCATCGACTGAGCTTGTGCCTTGAGTTGGATTTCTGCTTGCTGGACAGCGGCAATTTGGTCAGCGTTTAGCTTGCCGTTTTGCAGCATCTTCTGTGCGTCATCTTGGCTAACGCCTAAGACTTTAGAAACGGCTTCATAAGCCAAGCCACCAAGAGGGCCACCCAAGCAAGTGGCAATTGTTGGGGCAATTTGAGCTAACCAATCCATGTTAATGCTTCCTTTTATAGTTGCTGTGCTGTTCTTTTTTAGCTGTTTCCACAATGTCAGTCACGACATAGTAGCCACCACCGAGCAAAAATACCAACAAAATAACAACAAGAGCAGCAAGTATGAATTCTTCTTGTTCTTCTTTTTGCTTCTTGGCTCGATCTTCCGCAGCTTGAGCAGCGTACTTGTCTGCCTTGTCCATCTGACCAGCACGCTCTTTGATTTTGTTCCAAACATCCACTTTGCCAGCTTGCATGAACAACATTTGAAGTTCAGATTCAAACTGGCGGGTCTGTTCCAAAGCCATCTCAATCTCGATGGCTGCGCCCATGTTGGAAGCATTACCCGACTTTTTAGCCTCTGTAACGGCTTTTACAGCCACATCCTTGGCTGTGAAATATCGACCCAATACAGGGCCAAGAGACGCAACATCGTCCACAGTTTGGCTGGCCTGTTTGACCATCTTGACTGCTTTTTGGATGCCCGAAAGGGCAAGGCCGATGCTTATTGGGTCAATCATTTCATGTTCATGAAGTTATGAGTTAAATAACCAACGACAGAGCTAATAGCCGAAACAATGGACATACCAACCCAAAATCCGCCTTTGGATTTGTTAGCCAACTCCAGCAATTGCTCCATGCCATCTTCTAGCTTATCCACCTTTTGTGTCAAATCTTCGACTTTTTGCCAGAGTTGACCGTATTTGACCAGATCGATTTCTGAACTCATTTTTTGCCAATCTCCGAAAGTCGTGAACCAGCGCCAGGTTTTAAAGATTCTTTTGTGGCTTTCTTAGCCGCACTTGCAGCACGTTTTTCAGCTATTGTTGTGCCTAATTGCAAGCCAGGAACAGCAACATTCAACCCTTTTTCTGCCGCCATACCAATGCCTTCACGGACATTTTGAGCCAAAGCACCTGTCAATGTGTTGGATGTATTAACAAATGAGCCTTTAGGCTGCGCTTGGGTATACCGAGCCACATTGCCCAAAGTTTTTAATTGTTGCGCTGTTTCGCCACCAACGAGCTGTTGCATCTTGGGGCTGAGTTGCTCCAAAGCCCGATTAAATCCAGCCTGGCTAAAGTTGCCATTGTTGTCAACGATGCCAGCCTTGTTTTTTAGCCAGTTAATAGTTGCAGAACGGACGTTTTGAGCCGCTTCGGAATCTGTGCCAAGCTGTTGCAGCATTGCATCCAGATCACGCTTGTTGCCGCCGATAACATATTTGTTAATAAATTTGTCTGGGGCAACGTCATTGATGGCTGCTTGATAGGCAGGGTCTTGCTCTAGCAATTGGAAGCGTTCCCGAGCCGCTTGCCGAGCAGAATCAGCCAAAGGTTTGAGGTCTGCCGCTTCTTTAGTCAAAGGCAATTGCTCTAAAGAATCACGCACAATGCTCAAAGAACGAACGGCGTTGCCATCCCCTGCACGTTCAGCCGTACGCATAGCAGCAGCCAAGTTAGACCGCATAGCTTCAAAATTCTCATACGTCATTGGTGCGCCTTCACGATAGGCGTTTAATTGACGTTCAAAAGCTGGAGGCAAAAAGTCGGTTTTAAGTTCCTTGCCAAGGGCTGCAAACGAATTGTTAGCAAACTGTTTGGCATCAATTGGAATATCACCGCCAGCAGCATCACGCAAGGCTTTGTATTTGTCAGAAATAGCAGCACTACGTTCAGCGTCTAGTTGCTTGTAAGCATTGATGATGTTTTCTGCGTTTTCCACATGGTTGGTCGCATAAACATCAGGGGCTGCTTTGTCACGAATAGCATTGATGTTTTCCATCAATTGACCATTTTGCTCATTAAAGCGTTGAGCCAACTCAGGGTTTTTACCACGATTGTTTTGCTCTTGAGACAAGATATTTACATCTTGCGAGGCTTGCCCCTTAGTCAAACGCACAGGAACAGGCAAAGAATCGGCTTCAACGTGACGGTTCAAAGCATCCAAATTGATGTCGCTTGCTGGCACACCACGCAATGCAGCTTGGGTTTCTGGTGACGCTTGGGCAAGCGCAGATTTGACTTGGCCTTCTTGTGAAAGCTGCGCAGCGCCAATGCTTTGTGCGCCAAAGCCAGTTTGTGGATGCGTTACGGTGTCAACAATACGGGCAGCTTCTGGCACAGCCAAACGCTCAACAGCTTGATAGCCACGACCAACAGCACGACCAGCAGGGCCAATCGCTTCAACCGCTGGGGCAGACAAAGTGCCAATTATGTTTTGGATGTCACCGACAGGCACACCCGTCTTTTGTGAAATCCATTGTGCGCCTTTGTTGATGTTTTGACCAACGAAATCCATGATCTGGCGACCAGCTTCTTGCTGATAGCCTGGGGTCTGGGTAACGCCAAAGGTCTTGCCAAATGGTTGACCAAGCTGCTGTTCAACTTGTTGTTGGGCTGCTGCCGCTTCTTCTGGCGTATGTTGCAAAGCACGTTGACCAGCATAAGTAACTGCGCCAGCCACGCTAGGAATAATGCTGCCAACCGTAACGTCAGCCAAGGACGCTGCGCTTTGACCAAATCGTTTTAAGTATTGACCAGCCAAATCTTGCCCTTGCTGACGTTGTGCCAACATGGTTTGCATGGATTGCGGCACATTGCTAGTTGGCGCTGGTTGCTCTTGCGTAGTTCCAGTTTGTTCCCACAAATCAGCCAAAGTGCTAGGCTTTGCTTGGGGCATCAGCGTAGTGTGAACAGGGTCTTTGCTACCCAATGGTCGATGCAAACCGAATTGCTGCAAAAAGCTATCAGGCACAGACTTGTCAATATCAACAGCCAAACCTTTTTCGTGCAAGCTAGTGCCAGGCGCAGCTACTGGATATTTGTTGCCAGACTTTGCCAATGCAGCTTGCTGTTCAGTTGTGCGAAAGCCGCTGGTAATTGGAAGTTCTTTGCCGTATTTTTGACGATAAGCATCTTGAGCTTGTGACAAAGCACTAGCCAATTGTGGGTCAAGCCCTTGCGTATTGCTAGGGGTGTCCGCTGTCCAAAGATCGGCAAGTGTAGGCATTATTTAATCAATCCAAGTTGTCGAGCCAATTGAATTTGTTGAGCCATTCTTTGTTGCTCTGCTGGCGACATTGATTTCTTCAGATTTGCCACTTCTTGTGGTGTCATCTCTTGCATGACTTTGGGGTCAATAGAGTTAACTTGTTGAGCAACTTGCATATAGGTTTTGGGGTCATTGATGTATTGCGACAATACATTCATCTTTTGCTGCTTGAATGATTCACCAGCAATAAGTTGATTGACCACACCCTTAATGGCTTGTGCGTTCATCTTTTTATTGGGATTTGCAGCTTCAGCCAAAGCTCGAGCAGCATCGGTATTTCCACCAGCCAATGCCAACAATGTGCTGTTCTTAGCCAATTCATCAGTAGCAGTTTTCTCGGCTTCGTAGGCTGGAATACCGATAGCGTTAGCAATACCAGTTGCCAATTCTTTGCGTGAGCCGCCCACGCCAGTAAATGCCTTATCAGACAAGTTACGAATGTTTTGTAGTACGCCAACACGTTGTTGGGCATTGTTGGCTTCGGTTTGGGTGTTAGTCCAATCTTTGGTAAAGAAGTCGGCAGGGGCTTGGTTAGCAGCCGCAGCCGAGGGATTTAACCCAGTAGTCAATGGCTGATTACCACGCTGAGACATAGGGCCAAGCAATTTGGTTTCGCCAGTTGGCGTGACCACTTGAGTGGTTGGCGGCACTTGCAATTCTGTTGCTGGCCCTGCAATCGTGCCTGGTTGTTGTGCTGCCAAAAATGGGCTTCCCATAGTCATAGGAACAACCGATGCGCCAAGATTTACCGCTTGGGCGCTTGGGAATAACTTTTCTATCTGAGCTTCTGCGCTTAATGAATTGGCAGCGTGACGGGCAATAAATGCTCGCATTTCTTTATCTGTGCCTTTTGTAGGCAAGTTTTGCAATGCCTGATTGATTGCAGCCTCGCTAGCACCTGTGTTTTTCATGGTGTCAATCGTTTGTTGACGCAATGACTCAGGGGTGATTTGCTCAGAACTATTTAGCATCTTCAGCAAATTGCGTGAAGAATTGGCAGTTTGGCTTTTGAGGTTTTCAAGTTGTGCTGAATTTAATTGCGTTTCAGCAGTTCCAGCTTGTGCTTCGCTTTGACGCAATTGAAATGGCAATTGACCAGCAGCTAACTTTTCGCCTGTCTCAGCAGTTCCGGCTTGAGCCGCAGCAGTCCGAGCCAAATAAGGGTTAACTTTTTGCGCTTGCTGCAATGCCAATTGAGCAGACTGCAACTGAACTGGGTTTAATTGCTGCGCTTGTTGATACGCTTGTGCGCTTGATGCAATATTCATCAAGTCGCCAAGCGACATTTGCTGCTGTGGCTTGATGCCTGTGGAAACTGGTGTAACGCTTAAATCAGCCATGTTTTATCCTTAGCCATTTGAACCAAAGGTTGGCCCAACAAAACCAGATGAGCCTGGCGTGTTTTGATTTATAAAGGCGGCAGATGGTGAACCGTAACCAGGTAGATAATTTTGATTCAACAACTGAGAAAGTTGATATTGATTTCCTAACCCTTGCAAACCACCAGCCAAAGCATTTGCCGAGCCGACTTGACCAGCGCCAGCCGCAGTAGCTGCGCCAATACCTGCTTGACCAATGTTTCCAGCAGCGTTCATACCAGCTTGATTCGTTGCTGTTTGACCTGTTTGACCGATACCAGCAATGCTTGCCAAAGTGTTATAAATGTTCTGACGCTGGCCTTGAAAGTTATTAAAAGCGTTTTGATAAGCGTTAGAGGCGTAATTTTCGCCAAAAATTTGGTTAGACCGTTGCACGTTTGAGCCGCCACCACCGACATTTCCAGCTTGTGTTCCAGCGCCAACCCCTTGGTTCAGCATAAACTGATAATTAGGAGCAAGATTAGATTTAAGGTCTTGAGGGCCAAACTGTTGAGTTAAATAACCAGAACCTTGTTGGTCTCCGATGTAGTTGCCATTTTGGTCATACTGAGGCTGTGCGCCTCCAAGCATAGAACCGATCTGATTCAAAGCACTATAACCAGACTGCCTATAAGGGGCTTGTTGCTGATTGATAGTGTTAAATTCCTGTTGCTGCAATGCAGCAGCATTGTTAGCAGCGTTGGCCTGAGTAGCGGCAGCACTTTTTGCAGCGTTTGACTGCAATACAGAACCAAGAATTGTTGCACCAGCAGAAATAAAAGCAAATGGCATATCAGACCCCTTTGTGGATTAAGACTTCATCCACTTTATTAACATCAGTTTCTTCAGTCGCATGGATGCAGAACCAAACAGCATCCTCTAACGCTTCAATCGAGTGCAAAATTTCCGCTTGCATATTGATACAAGCTGGTGCGGTATAGGTCTTTTCATCATTGTCTGTTCTGACAATAACCTTACCTTTGCCCAAAATGCTTAAATGCGAGTAATTGTGGGCGTGCATTCCTGCCATGTAACCTTTGGGCAAGTGCATTTGTTTTGCATAAAGCCCATCAGAAAAGTGGTGAATAACCCCTGGGTCAACATCAAAGTGACCTAGATTTGCGTTGAACATATCAGTTGGGGTCATGTATATAGCGGGATGTAATACGTTGTACCGTCACAAACAACTGGAAGCCACTTAGCAATCGTAGTATGAGTGCCAGTTGTTGCTATGTTATTAGCCGTGATTGTAGATGAGGTCGTTAGCGTTGTCACGCTTGCTGACACACCAGAAACAGAGCCGCCAGTTATGGCAACATTATTAGCATTTTGGGTCGCAATCGTGCCTAAACCAAGGTTAGTTCTAGCCCCTGCTGCGGTAGATGCCCCTGTGCCGCCATTGGTAAGGTTCAAAATCCCACCAAGGGTCACAGCCCCTGTGGTCGCAGATGATGGGGTAAACCCCGTAGTGCCAGCAGAAAACGATAAAACGCCTGTATTTGAGACAGTAACCGCACCAGTAGCAGAGCTAACCCCGATGCCCGTCCCTGCGACCAATGAGGTCACACCAAGGTTATTAAGGGTAATTGACCCTGTGCCGTTGGTCACGCCGATGGCTGTTCCGGCTGTCAAAGTGTTTAGCGTGTAGCCTTTGCTATTGCCAATCAGCAGTTGCCCATTGGTTGGAGTAGTGGCGACCCCTGTGCCGCCAGAGCTTGGTGCTAAAGCATTGGCAGAGCTAAACGAATTGACAGAAGGGTTTTGCAGCCACAAAAGCCAAGGCAAGCTCGGCATCATGGTTTGCTGGTCAATAAACGGCGTTCTAGGCCAGTTTAGATTGCCACCAGAGCCAGAAGAAGTGACGCTCAATTTTCAGCCCCTTCAGCCTTTAAGTTGGCAGAAACAATGACGCAGTTTACAGGGTCAGAAATAGCAACTTCAAAGATACGGTCACGAGCCCAACCCAAACGCCGCCAAATAATCCGCTTCGTATATTGGCCCACTTTGCCCATAGAAGCCCAATGCTCATTAGACCAAGTAGAGCCGCCATCGCTAGACCAACGCAGCATAGCTTGCGGGTCTTTGCCTTGACCGTTTTGTAAGCCAACACCAGGCTGAAATTGGATTTGGAACTCAGCAAAATACTGACGTTGGAAGTCAGTCACCAGATGCGGGGCGCGGCGCAACCTACGGATTGTCGCTCCATTGTCCGTATAAACTGCATTATCCAGTTGATAGATCATACCATTCTGATAGTCACCAACTAAATAGACATTGTTGAACAATGCACCGCAATTAGACCGATGGCGTTGGTATTGCTCACCATCCCAAGCCAGCCACTTGTGCCACATCTGTGAACGCAAGTCATAAACCCATGTCAGATTCACAGTTGGAAAAGTAACAACGTAGAACTCATGTCCATCAAGCTGATAGGTGTAAGCCACCGCATCGCCAACGTATTGGTTCATTAAGGTCTGCTCAACAGCATGGGTAGAAATGCGCTCAAATGAGTAGCCTTTCATAACGCCAATAACTGCTTGGCCTCGGGTATCTTGAGCCACCAAAGCAAACTGCTCACCGAATCGAGCAATCGAAAAAGGTGAAACAACACCGTGTTGAAGTGAAGTGCCAGGCACACGCTGGAAAGCAAACGAAATGAAGCCAGGCACGACTGCACCCACATCAGTCCACATTTCAGAGGTAAATTCACCCAATAGAAAGACTTGGCGGTGATCGCAAATTAAACCAACCAAGGGGTCTGGTGAGCCATCCTTGTTGCCATACAAAGCATTGGACGACCAAGGTGTAACCAAAGGAATATCCCCGTTGTTCACATCCGCTTGCAGGTCAGTAGAACCCCACGCCTGAGTGCCGCCTTGGTTGTAAACAATGTAGTTATCCACAACATCGCAAGTCACAGCGCCAGTAAATGCCCCATCAGTAGAGGGCAATTTCTGGAAAGCTGGCATGGTGTAAGTAGTAGAGCCGCCAGCATTTAAAGGCGTAACTGTGTAAGAACCCAAACCTCCCACGCCAGCGCCTTGAGTTTGCAAGAAAGCCCCAATAGTTACCGATGGCGAGCCAGTAAGCACAGCGCCTTCACCAACAGCAATTTCAGTCGCCGTGATATTAAATGTTAGAGTTGACAAAGTAGCAGTAGCAACCGCCCCTGCGCCGTTCAAGGAATCAGTAATTGTGACCGATGGCGCTGTGTAGTAACCCGAGCCAGCATCAGTAATTGTCAAAGCCTCAAGCTGACCAGCCGTAGAAACCAAATCAATTGACGCATTTGTTCCTGTGGAATCACTAATTACAAGGCTTGGAGGGCTGTTATAACCCGAGCCAAAACTGTTAACTGTAATGGCAGAAATAACACCAGATGCCAAAGTAGCAGATACTGAAGCTGGATAGCCAACCCACATCAAAGTTGCTGTGCCATCAGAGGCCGAACCGCTAGTAATGGTTGGGCCAGTAGAGCCAGAAGTGCCAGCAACCGTGTAAGTGTAAAGGTTGTTGTTATAAAAGACTTGCTGCCCAACAGTAACAGCCGTAGAAGCCGCCCAAGCAGTCCCAATTGTGATCGTTGGGTTTGTATACCCAGAACCACCAGCCGTTATAGTAATGGATGTAACTGAGTTATTCACAGCAACAGTAGCAGTCGCCGTAGTGCCGCCCGACAGACTAGGCGCAGAAATTGTTACCGTTGGCACGTTATAGCCAGAGCCAACATTTGTCAAAGACAAAGAAGCTAAATAAGTCGAGACATTCGCCGTGACTGTATAAGTAGTCGCACTTCCAACAACCCAGTAGTATCGGTTTTCACCGTCTACGATAAAAGCTGTCAGCCCACCGTAAGTCATTATGTTGTCGGTGATTGAGACTTGCCCTGTGGAAGTGGTCAGCGTTCCGACTTGGGTTGATGTGTAAGCGCCATTAACGTATTGGATAGCCCAAACAGCATTTCCAACCACAGCAACCAGCCATTGCCCGCCAGAGAGGGTTCGCATCCCACGAACAGGGGCATTGTTAAGCTGCAAGACTTCAGTAAGCCCTGGGGTTGGATACAAAGCCACCACGCCACGCTGACCAGGCTGCTTTAAAGGGTCAATTTCAGGGTAGAAATTGATGCACTCTTGAGCTTCCTGATAGATAGAAGCAGCTTCGTAAGAAGGCCCGACAAATCCAAAATCTGCCATTTTTTATCCTTAACGGAAGAAGCCGCCGCTCAAAATCCAACCCGCATCCTTTTGCCGCCCAACCAGCAAAGCATCTGCATACCGAGCCACTTGAGGCGGTTTCATGTTTGTGCGCTTTACAGTAGCCTTGGCATCATTGGCGTTTTTGGTAATCATCGCAATCTGGGTTTGCGAGGCTTTGCCATACATAGGCATCAAGAAATAAGCCAAGTTCCACCGCAGCGCATTGATGTAGCCTTGTGGAAGCTGGATGGTGTCGTAAAGCGAGGTATAGCTGCTAAAGATGTTGTCGGTAAACATGTGCATCTCACCCTGTGCAGGGTTAGGCCATAAGTAAATGTTACCGAGCAATTCAGTTGGCTGATAGTAAAGCGCTTTGGGCCAAGGGCCGTTCAAGGTCTTTAGACCGATCATTTCGTATTCTTCCAACGACAGCACAGCTACTGGATAGTCCAAGCCGCCATTCTGGACAGGGATGCCGTTAGAGTTTGTGTTGATACGCACAAAGCAGCTTGAAATGGTCAGAGGGCGCTGATAGTAAGCCGTGATCGGGAAAGGCGTAACAGTCCCTGTCATTGAAGTGCTGCCCACCGACTGAGAAGCAGAAATCGTGTAAGTGCCAGCGCCACCAGAGCCAGTTAATACCGCCGTGATTTTTGTGCCGCTTGTAACGCCACTTCCACTAACCACGCAACCAACACCCAGATAACCCGCAGAAACAGCACTAACAGTAAGGGTAGTCCCAGAAATAGAACCCGTAAAAGCAGGATTAGGTGTTGTAACGTAATTGTTAAGCGTGTAAGTACCTGCTTCATTGATATTCCCACCAGCGCCCGTGTTAAACGCCACAATCTGCGTTCCTTGGGCCAAGTTCATGTTCACGCCGTAGCTAGTGGTCAGATATTGACCGTTGCTGATAGCGCCAGAAGTGATGATAGGCGCATTAGCCGTGATTGATTCTTGGTTAATGAACAGCGACTGCGAAATGGTGTAAGTGCCCACACCGCCATTACCCGTCCCAAACGACAGAATAGATGTGCCGCTAGGGATAGATGCGCCAGTAATAATGCTGCCAACCTGCAAAGCACCGCTAGAAACTGACAAAATAGTCAGAGTAGAGCTATTGATTGAGCCTGTGCCAGCAAAGTTGTTGACGTTGGTGTTAGCAACAGTTAGTTGATTGCCGCTGACGTAGCCAGTAAACCCTGCGCCGATTTCACCAGTTGGGCCAATGGTGTATTGGGTCTGACCTGGCACAACAGGAAAGATGATCTCATTCTTGTAATAGACCATCATGGATTCGTTAGACCATTGATCGATCATGCCGTTCAGCATATCGAAAGCATCTTGGGCAGCGTCAGCCGTTGGCGTTTCCCCTGCTTCCAAAGCACCAATGTCTTTTAATGCTCGGCTAATGATGTCAATTGGTTTGGTCATGTTTAATCCAAGGCAGAGGAGGATTGGCAGAAATAGCAGCCAGTTGACGAGCTAATTGACCCGCTACTTGGGCTTCTGTGTCTGGTTGCAGATTAGTCGTAATTGTAGTTGTTTCATTAGTAATTGGGTCTGTAATGCTATACGTTACAGGCTCAAAGCACCAAGCCAAAACTTGAGATTCTTGCAGGTCGTTGTAAGGCGTAAATGGATTAGCTGGCCCACCCAACTTAGCCGTTCCAGCAGCCGCTGCGGTCAGGTTGTTAACATCATCCGTACCGACACATAGCCAATCGGCGTAGATCACCACATCGGTTTTTCCATCAACAGATGGGTTCACCGTCATCTTAGGAATTGACCATTTGTATGTTATAGCCATGATTACATCGCCGCAACAACAAAGGCCAATAATTCTTCATAGCGCACACCGAGCTGAGTATGAATTGTCAAGTTTGGAATTTCTTTTCCATTTTCATCAATATTCTGTTCAAAAACTTTTCCAGTTGAATCAATATACCAAGTGTCAGAACAAAACAAACTATATTTTGTAGCATCTAAGCCATTAGCAGTAAATGCCGCTTGCACATCTTGAGCCGATACTCCAATGTGTGTTCTGGCGTTTGCGCCTTTTTTAGCAACAGCATCGTTAAATTTAAAGGTCTTAATCAATCCTTTAATCGCTTTGGCTGTGTTTTGTTCAGCCGTAGTCAAAGCTGCAAACTGTTGCTTTTGATTAGCATCTGATGTGTTAATAGTGCCAGTACCTGCGTAAACAACAGACCATCGATTAGAAGCGCCCCCCAAAGATTGTGTGTTGTCAGATTGAGGAGCAAACATCCCTGTATACGAAAGGTTTGCTTGTGCTGACCCTGCAACCAACTGAAGTTGTTGCTGTGTGCCACCTGAACCTTGAACAGCATTGACAGCGCCGATTTGTGAACCCGCAACTTGCAATTGAAGTTGCGAACCGCTGATGGACAAAGAGCTATCGGTGTTATTAACAATAAGAGGTACAAGCGCATTACCTGTATTATTCGCCGCTGAAATTTGTAAATACGGCAAAGTTGGTGTTGAACTCGTAAAAATCAAATTTGCGTCACGAATAGTGGTAGTTACTGCGACCCAAGGATTGTCGGCAAATGCTTGTGTTTTACCCGCAGGAGCACCACCAGCAGAGACAAAACTGACAACTGCATTTTGATAGCAATACGCTTCAAGATACCAATACAACAATTGTTTTGCAGCAAGTCCTGCGCTGGTATATGCGTCAAAATTTACAAATCCACGGCAGTTTGTTATTTTATTTTCTTGCGATCCACTTGTGCCAGAACCTGCTGCTAAATACCAGCACACGCCGCCGTTAGGAATACCATTAACAGTTGTCCAATTATTAAGCGAGTAATTTTGCTTAGTTGGACTATCAGCATAGCAAGACACAAAACTGTTGCGGTAAGAACCTTGCAAATAGAAATTTATGTATTGGTATTCGCCGGAATAACCACCCCAACAATGAATGTTTACAAATTCGTTATTGCCACCGCCCAACAAATAAACACCAATTGGACTAAAACGGCAAATGCCATTAGTAAACATCCCATCCGAGCCAGTTAATTTTAAACCAGCAACAGAATTGCTTGCGGGAGTAAACGAACAACTTACAAAAAAGTTGTTAAATGAAAAATCTGCACCTGCTGTATAAGTGATGCCATCGTTTTGACAATTCAAAACAGTAATGTTACTCCAAACACATCCAGCGGCATTATTGATGTGCAAACCTTTAACATTGTTGTTATTTCCGTCAATAATCACATTTTGAACAGTGCCGCTTTGCCAGTTACCATCCATGTCAAGCATATAAGTGCCAGCACTAAATCCAGACAAAGCAAGAAGGCCACCGCCGTTACCAAAAATTGATACGCTGTTTTTAAGAATAATTGTCTTGGAAATGGCGTATTTAAATGGGCCAAATTGAATTGCCCTTGAATTTCCAAACAATGTAAAAAACGATTCAGTACCATCATGCGCTGGCCCAGTCAATGAGGCGGCGTAGTCAATTGCCGCTTGGATTGCATTTGAATCATCGGTTACACCATCGCCAACAGCGCCAAAATCAGCCACGCTGATAACAGCTTGGTTAATCATTGAGTAGGATGCTTTTGTAAGTGACATTTATTGTCCTTTAAATTTAAACAAACATTGTGTATTGGAAGCCAATTAAAGCACCCGATACAGCAGAATTAAGTGCGGGAGCGTTAGTAACAGTAACGCCTGTCATATTATTTGGAGCATTAGCCCTAAAAAATATCTGAAATCCTGCGCTGTTGTAACAAGTAACGCCCATACCGTTGCTAGTATTTTTTGCAGAAAATGGGAAACCGCCTATAACAACATAAGCGCCGCTGGCATTGGTTGGATAGGTAACCCATCCAAAAAAAGTTATTTGGCGGCCTACTCTAGTGTAAGTTGCACTAGTAACTGTAAGAGTTAATCCTGCGCCGCTTGCATCAGTAGGAGACCAAGTGCCTTCTTCATACCAAGTCAAATTTTGGCTTGTCATCCCCGATGCGGGAGTATTGGCTGAAAAAAGAACACCATTGCCAGCACTACCAACAACAAAGTTACCTTGATTGGCTGTTGTTCCGTTATAAGGATGAAAAGTTGTTGTTTCTAAAGTTGTATTGCTATCGTTTGTCGTAGATATAGACGCCCAACTACGATTAGTATTTTGGTAAATGTTCCAAAAATTTAACGCAGTATTTGAACTGCCGTAAGTAAGACCACGTTCTTCTGTTGGCGTACCAGTTGAGCCAGCAGAAACAGTTGCTCTGTTAAACACCCCATTTGTAGCGTTCCAACCAAGCGCCGATGGAGTTCTACCAGCAGTCAAGTTTGTCACGCTTACGCTGTCAGTTGTCCCCGACTGATTCAGCGGCAAAATCTCACTACCCGATAATGGGGTAGATGCTGAACTTAAACCTGAGATTTTGGTATTAGCCATGTTTATTGCAAGCTAACTTGAATGTTAATAGACATTGCAGATGTGCTAGGGATAGCAACATAAAAGTTGTTATCAGGATATTGCACAGAAGTTACATAAGGAACTGAAGTTGCTGGATTGGCACAATTAACATTTAGCGTTGTGATTGAATATCCTGATGGGGGTGTCAATGTAAAAATGATACCGCCGCTTGTTGACGCAGGGACAAAGTTGTATGTCAACTCATAAGTTTGCGTTAACGTAGAAATAAGAGTTGCGGTATTTAAAGTAAGTGTTCCTGTTGTGCCGGTTGTTTGCGCTAAAGTTGGCGCAGCAGGGACAGGGCCAGCACCAATCACTTGTTTTTGACCCGAACCGATTAGTGTCCAAGACCCAGGATTATTTATAAAAATGTTGTTTGTGCTATAAGCACTTGGAATATTTATCGAACCAGAAAAACCACTAAAGTAATTTCCAATAATTGTGTTAGAAGCTGGAGAAGTCCCGCCAGAAGTTACATTAACAAAAGTAATGGGAGTAACAGCAACATTTTCAATCCAGTTGCCAATAATTGTTCCATTAGTGCCAAGACTAATACCGTAATTGGCTGTTGATTCAATATGATTATTTATTACTTCGTAATTTTCAATGTTTTGCAAATCAAACGCTTGGTTCATGTTTGAATTAGCATAAATCCAAGAATCACGAATTTGTAATATGTTTGTGTTAGTTAAATAAGTTCCAGTATTTTGTCCTTGAACTACAAAGCCTGGGCCAACTTGTCCTGTAACTTGTATTCCTTCAAATACTTGTTGGTAAGTCAATTGAGGCGAAGCAGACGTTCTAAACATAATGCCGCATGACCCAGAGCCATTAGACAAAAATTGAATACGTTGCCAAAATGATTGGCAAAATCCAATAGTATCTATTGCGATATGGTTTAAATTGGAATAAGAACCAGAAGCATTAGCTTTAACGCTAAAGTCTGAAAATCTGTTGCCAATAGATGCGTTGTTAGCAATGGCTCTGCTAGACATAATAACAGGTTCAGTTGGGCTATTCATTAATAGAATAGTTGAACCCATACCGCTACCAATAAAGTTTATTACATTTTGTGGCACTCCACCACCATGCGTTGGGAAAATTAAACTGTCAACCAAATAAGTGCCAGGGGGCAAATTGATTGTTCCGCCAGATAAAGCAATTGCGTTAATAGCAGCTTGAATAGCCGCTGTGTCGTTGGTAGTTCCATTACCAGTAGCGCCAAAATCCATGACGCTAACAGACTGCTGCAACTTAGCTTGAACCGTAGTGGTTACTGCGCCTGTACCGCCTTCGTTGTAAGTAATTGCTGAGGCATTAGTGATTGTTGAGCCAGTAGCTGGCACAGCGGTAATAAAGTCAACAATTGCGCCAACATTCAAACCAGTAGTAAATGTCACCACAGTTGCTGATGTTTCTACATAGTTTTGTCCAACGATCTGCTTCAATCCATTGACGTAAACAGCCAAGTTGTTAACGCCAGGGATGTATTGCATCGTGGTCAGCGTGAACACAGTCTGACCAGATGTAGCTACAAAGGTTTGCTCTTGCAGCGAGTAAGCTACATAGCCAGAATTGATGCCAAGGATGTTGTCCCATGAGCCAATCTGCACACCAGCAGAGGTTTGAAGCACAAACTTGTAAGACACGCCACCAGACAGCCAGATTTCGCCTGGCACACGACCAGAAGCGTCCAAAACGATTGGGTTTGGCTGTTGAATATTGCCGCTGGTGCTGGTAAACGTAGGCGCTTGAGTGGTCGTGCCAGCCAAGTAAGAATAAAGCAGACCGCCAGCTAAAGGATTGCCGTTATTGTCAAAGAATTGCCCTGCTACGCCGCCAATGGGTGATAAATAAACCATTTTTCTTCCTAAATGTTAGGGGTAAAAACTTGAGGCAACCAAGGAGCAACAACGGGTTTGTGTGCTTCTAATGCTTTAAGCTGTTCCTCTAGCCTAGATTTTATGTGGCAAACGCCATCTTTAACAGCCTCTTGCTCAATCCAACCAGCAACCATTTCCTCTGATACTTGCTCAAAAGGAACTTTGATCTTTGGCTCATTAAACCACCAGTTTCCTTCAGTTTCAACCGACAAATTATCGTCAGTCAGCACACATTTGTAATGTGCATGGGTGATTAGCCCATCAGTAGCTGAAATCTTAGAAATAGACCATTTGTAGTTCATGTTAGTTCAGCAAAAGGATGTTATTCGGGATGTATTCGACCAAAACCCAGTTTGTGCCATTAGAAACCAAGGTGCATTTGTCACCAGCAATAGCGTTCAAAATGGCTGTGCCAGCAGAGCCACCAGCAATCGGCACAACATTAGAAGATGCCGAAACCACCGTGTAGGCTTGGTAATTGATGATATTCAACACACGGCCCGAATAGCTGGATGCTGTGGGCAATGTCAGCGTCAGAGTGCCAGCATAGTTGTTGATAACCCAAATGTCAGTCGCCGCCACAGAATAAGTGCTTGCAGCCACCGTGACAGGGGCAGAGCCAACCAGTAACCCGCTGAACTGAGTTGCGGTCAATGTGCCAGTAGAAGGCACAAAAGACAGCTTGGTCGAGCTAGTCGTTGCGGGATTATTGCCCGTAGATGCCGCCGACAGAACTGGATACCAAGTTGAGCTAGAACTGGTGTTGTCTGTGATCGCTACGTTGTTTGCATTAGTCGCCGTTGTCGCAGTCGTGGCAGTTGACGCATTGCCCGTCAAAGCGCCCACAAAAGTGGTCGATGTAACGCTGGTCAGCCCTGCAATCGTTGTAGCAGTTCCACCAAGGCTGATAGCCGTTGAACCAACGGTGATTGATGAGTTGTTAAGGGCAGAGTTAGGGATGCTGGTTAAAGATGCGCCAGAGCCGCTAAAAACCGTTGCTGTCAGCGTTCCAGTAGAAGGATTAAACTGATACTTGGTCGAGCTTGTATATTCAGTTGTCAGATTGCCGCTAGTGGTAGCCGCAAACAATGGATAACGGGTTGCGTTAGTGGTCGTATCGTCTGTGACCGTAGCGTAAGCCGTGGGCGTTGACCAAGTAGGCGCACCAGAGCCGTTAGAGGTCAGCACTTGGCCTGTCGTCCCCGCTGCCGAAATAGCCAAAGCAGAAGCGCCGGAATAGACCACGCCACCAGCAACAGCGGTCAAAGCTGCATTTGTGCCACCATAAAGCAAACCAACAGCGTTGCCGTTCCAAGTGCCGTTTGTATAAGAGCCAGCCCATGAAAGCGTATTGGTTGACCAAGAAGCATTGGAAGGAATAGCGTTGTGATAATCCCAAGTGCCAGCAGCAATTGAGTTGCTCAACAAAACAACCGTGGCATAAGCACCCGATTGAATCGTCACAACAGTCGTGGCCGAGTTGTTTTGAATAACAATCGTGCCGCTAGATTGATTGTTATTAAACGTGAACGTAGCGCCATTTGGCAAAGTTGTGGCATCGGGCAGCTTAATCGTTTGACCGCCAGAGCCTGTAATAGCCCAATTCTGGACAGAGGCCGCTGTCAACGTAATCAATGTGCCAGCGGCTTGGGTTGTGTAGCCCTCAAACAAGCAATTAGTAATCACGTTGCCGTTAGCGTCACGCAAAACAACCGAATTAGCGCCGCTGGATGATGTGACCCCTGTACCGCCGTTAGCCACCGCCAGAGTGCCGGACAGCGTAATAGCGCCAGCAGTCGCAGAAGAAGGCGTTAAACCCGTTGTGCCGCCACTAAACGTAGAGACAAAGTTGCCAGTAAGGGCAGATGTAGGAATAGTCGTAGAGGCTGTCATAGCCCCTGTTCCATTGCCATATACATAGCCCGTCAGCGTAGTAGCACCTGTGCCGCCATTAGCCACGTTAAGTGTGCCGCCAAGCGTTACAGCGCCTGTCGTAGCCGTAGTAGGCGTAAACCCTGTTGTGCCAGCCGAGAAGCTAAGAACGCCAGTATTGGCAATCGTTACTGCGCTGGAGCCGTTAAAAGAGGAACCAGATAGTCCAGTACCAATAGTAAGGGCGTTGGGAGTTTGGGCAGTAATCGTTCCGCTGCCACCCAGAGAAACGCTAACACCATTGAACGTAACGCTAGAGTTCGCC
>Ga0208378_1000097_pt1 | contig 32729 bp, 51 predicted proteins | sample CryBogCBE24Aug09_FD_184556 | JGI IMG/M metagenome (GOLD analysis project Ga0208378, IMG submission 184556) | Freshwater microbial communities from Crystal Bog, Wisconsin, USA - CBE24Aug09 (SPAdes) (version 2) | ecosystem: Environmental > Aquatic > Freshwater > Lake | place: Crystal Bog...
TAATGTACCAAGGATCTTTACCACGCTCTTCATAGCCTACGATCTCCCACTCTTGGTTGGGTCGGTTCTCATAAGCTGCCATAGCTCTGTGGTGTTCCTTGACAAGATCAAGGTCTGGAAGCATGCCTGCTTGCTGGAAAAGGAATCGATCTCTTCTAGGTAATCTTGCTTCGATTCCTTGATTCAAAGCATCTACGGTGATTTCCGGAGTGCCTTTGATCTCGCTAGGATCTTTAATTTTAATAGGACGTGGGTCATCACTAGGATTGTATTGCAAGTTAGTACGATTGGCTTTTTCTCTGGTGTAATAGTTCATAACGCCAGGTAGCCCCACAACATCATCATCAAGGGTATAACCTTGATAATTTCCACTCGGCAATTCAACGGTGGTCAAAGAACGGCTATTTGGAATGCTTCTAGGAACGTTGACTCTAACATTGTACTCTTGACCCTCAGGCTCCGTGCCAGTGCTACTTTTTGGTTTAATAGCATAGTTTTCAAAGCCTGGCACTTTACCTCTGAGCAAATTACCAATATAGTCATTCCAACGGCCTTCATGCTCTTCATCAGTTTCACCAGGCAATCTGTCAATAACTGGTCGTTGTGTATTCTCGTCCCAAAGAGGATCTTTTTTTGGAGTGCTCGTGTCACGTTTGATTGACCAGCCTCTACCCACGCCAAGCATCCTGTTGAAGACACTCTCTACCTTTGTATTTCTAGGTAGAGGATTGCCTGCTTCAATATCATCCTTCTTTTCTTCAGGCGTTCTTTCCTCTGGTGTTTCAATCTTAATTCTTGTAGGATTTTCCGAATTAGCATCGACTTGGTGAACTTCAGAGCTATGCTTGTCTAAGTTATCCATGATAGAAAAAATCTTCTCTTCTTGTGGATTATTAGGCGTCTCTTTTCTTTCCCATGCGCCTCTAAGACCAGCAATGTGGCTTGTAGCTGAGCTGCGAGCGTGTTCAGTCGAGAAAGGGCCACTCTTTAGTTTGCCCTCTACGAGATTATTGTGGTAATCATTCAAAGCATTCTTTAGTTCACCAACATATTGTGAGCATGTACCGCAGGTATTAAGCTGCTTGACTTCAATTCTATTCTTATGAGCATACAAATCAGATTTGTAGTTCTCATAGTCAGCGTTACTAATGCCAAATTCTTCCCTAGGGTCTGAACCAGCTCTAGTTGTGTGACTGAACAAGTGGCTTAGATAGCTAAGACGGCGTGATCTATCATCCCCATCATCGTTGATGAATTGATTGAGAGTGTCTGCGTCACCTTGCATCGTTGCTTTTTTAATGGTATCAACAATGTGTCTGTGCAGAGGCTTAGCTTTTTCTGGTGAACCTGCTGGGTATTGTGCAACCTGAGCAGCAACTTCAGCTGGAATGTTCCCTCCGAACATCCTCTCGCAATTGCAACCTGTTACTCCAAGCTCACTGGGGACGACTCTTTCATCAACGTAAGTTTCAGCATCGTTTGCTGTTTTTCTATTAAAGATTTCGCTAATTCTCATTAGTATTCATCTCCGTTTTTACCATAAAAGTTGTCCCTGTGTGGCACTCCATCAGCTTCTAATGCGTTTCTTAAATTGTCTGCAATTAATCTAAGACCAGTAGCCATAGCTTTGTGCTCATGGTTGCATTGCTTAAAATCATTAATCGTACTTGTTTCCTCGGTGCTACCCTTGGTATCGTGGTGCGCAGCCCAGCTTTCCAAAGTACTAATAAGGTTCTTAGCAGAGAGGATGCGGGTAGCGTTATCCGATGGGTCTGCTGACATAAGCTTTGTATAATGCTTGACCACTTCATCACGGTGTGGACGACAATCAATGCAGTCTGCGCAAGAAGGGTGTGGCCCTTCACAGATGTCAATACTCTCTTTAGAAAGCTTAGAAGCAGGAGCAATCTGTTCAAGGCCTGCTTTCGCAGGCTTTCTTTCGAGGTAGTCATCCATGTGTTCACCTTCGCCAAGGCTAACAAGGCATGGGTGGACTACTGCACCCTTCTCCGTAGCATAATTATCAAGACCTTGCTTCGTTAAAGAGTCAAGCGAATAATAATTGTCTTGGATCGCTTTACTGAGATTAGGAAACCCACCAATGCCAGATGGTGTCAAATCAGCTGATGGAACTAACTCATTCCCGCCATCAAGAATGGTGCGGTGATTCTTAATAATCTTTTGGTATAGTCGTTGCGTTGCACTCGTTTTAGGTTCATTAATAGTGCCTGGAACAGTAATCAACTGTTGTGATCTATTCCTACGTACCTTTGACTTCTCACTCTCAGCAGTCAAATCAGGGTTGTCTGACAATGATTTAACTAAGTTAGGAAAGTCTTTAGCCTTGTCAGCATAGTCTTCCGCTGAGCGGGCAATTTCTGATTCGTTTTCAATCATAGTGATCTTCTCGGTACATCAGTCGTTAGGCCTTCAATGTTGTAGTCAGTGCATGGATCCTTGTGCACTCTAACTATTGCGCCATTTTCTCCAAGGTTACTTTCAAAGGATAATCTTGAATCAGTAGGGCTTGTTTCTTTGAAGCAACGGTAGCAAGGGCCAGATGAACGTGAACCTGCTGAGAGTGGGTCAGTCAAACCAGTCATTACATCAGGAAACGATGCTCTCTGGCCACCAACAGTAGACCAAATGTCTGCCGTACCACTCTTTTCATTCTCTTCGAAGTTCTCTTTTTCGATGAGGTTTTCCATGCGACGACGAATAGTGTCGGGGCTATCGCTTGTTGGGTCCAAACGGCGCTTCAAACCATTGGAATCAATTCTAAATACTCTAGCGATAGCACCTGGAAAAGAAAAGACACGTACACCTTCACGGGCAATATCGTCACCAATGCCAGGTGTTGGCTTCTTCGCACCCATTATTAACATGTCATCTGCCATATATACCCCTAATTATTACATTATCTGTAGCGTTTTAAACACACTTTTACATAAAACTATAAGCGTTTATAGGCCTTCTTCAAATAAATCTTCGTCTACGTACTCTTCTAGTTCGTATTCTGGCTTCTTTATTTTCTTAGCTTTACCTGGTGCATCGATGTTGGTGCCCTGATATTCTTCGATCTTTCGATACAATTCTTCTTTGATGGCTGGCGGAACAACATCACGGATGGCCAAAAGGATGATGTCAAGCTGGTTGATGAGGTCTTCTGGGCGGTACTGGTCGCTCTGTTCCTCTTCTAGCTTAGAGAGCATTTCCATGGCGTGCATGGTCTGCGTCAGCGTTGGTCGGTTATATCCCTGGGCGAGGTCTTCGAACCCCTTAGCAAGGATTACTTCATAGAAAGCCTTTGCGGTGAGCAAACGCTCGCCTGTTTCAAGGATGCTGAGGTTCTTTTCTCTGGCTCGGCGCTCTACAATGTCACGAACGAGCTTCTTCTCAAATGGCAGGTGATTCTTTTGGTGGTTACGGATGTTCTCATAGTTGATCCGATCATTACCCTCAATGCCTAGCTTATCTTGTAGCGGCTGGATCGCTTGCAGGACTTCCTTATACGACTTAGGGAACAAAAGCAGAGAGTCGATAATGTTCTTAAGATCATCACTAGTCGTGCAAATCTTGCAGTTAGGTGATGACTTATACAGGAAAAGCTCACCATCGATCTCTTCACTCAAAAGCTCTTGAGTGGTTGGTGTCATCTTAACTAGATCTTTGTATTCACGCGTTCTTCGGTCCATCTTCGTCCCTCTTCTTGCTAATAATTAAGTTATTTTTATCTACGTGTACTCTTCTGAATACGCCTTGGCGGGCTGGAAGGTCATCCCAGCCACCTAGTTTGCTTTGCACTTCTCTACGTCTGCGTCGTTCGAGCTGGTATTCACTGAGAAATCCCCAATCTTTTGAGCCTTCTCTACCAGTCTCTTCACGGTAATCGAGTAACATTCTGTGGCCGAACCAGTCAAGCTTGCTCTGCATATTCATTTCATCCCAATTCTGGGGTAGCTTCTCTCGGTATTTCTCCTCAAGCTCTTCGAACTGCTGATCAGATGATTTGGGTTCATCGGCCATTCTATTCTCCATTGATAGAGCGATTTTCTATTTCATTTAACTTATTGATCTTGTTCGCCAATCCAGTCAATGCTTTACGCTTATACATGCCGACTTGCGAAGACCATTTGGTGAAGCCCATGATCTTTGCGACTTCAACTTCTTTTCTGTTCTCTAAACAAGAAAGCACGACAGCTTGTTTCTGTCGTGGAGGAAGTTTCTCTATGCCATCAAGAATGTCATAGATGTTTACGGTAATTCCGTTATTCAATTGTAATTCTGGGTTGCCAGTGGTTCTATATACTTCTTGCCATTCCCAATAATTGTTTAGTAATCTTTCAAGAATTTGCCAAGTCATCTGACCGCGAATTACGGTCTGTACTCTTGACTTTCTTTTTTTAGGAATATTGTCCGCCATTACTTCGCCTATATAATTGTTGTTGAATATGTCTCTGCGTAGCCTTTAAGCTATTAAGCTTATCATTGATGATACGCCAAGCTGCATATTGAACAAAATAGAACAAGCGATCGTCTTTGGTTTCCACTCGAGCACGAGCATTTAGATCGTTAGTAGTACCTTTAGCATGTTTAATATAAGATGCGTTGTATTTATCATCAAGCATGTAATATGAGAACTGAGCTTTGAGATACCGCCTAGTAACCTCTCCCTCGATAGCAACGATTGCACTCTGTAGGTTGAGGAATAAACGATCGCCCTCGGCGCCACTGATACTATTATCAGCGTTGAAACGAGCAATAATAACCTCTGCTGGTTGCAAGTATTCTTCGAGGAAACTTTCTACAATTTCTTCAATACTTTCAAGCATTTCCTTTTCTTCGGGCTTACCTTCCCAACGAAAAGAACGGACAACAAAACGGTGTAGATCACCGAACTTATCGTCGTGAGCAGCATCAAGTTCAGGCTCAATAAGCCCTTCCAAGCCTTTGCGCAGGTTGTAATTACTCATTACCTTCCATTCTCATTGTATAAATAATACATTAATTACACTATGGTATCAAGTTTATTTATGGTTTTTATCTGTAAAGAACGAAAAAAGATCGATCCATTGCTCTAGCGTCATCATCACGTAGGCGTCTTTGACGTTTCTATTCCTACGCTTAATGACAGCAATGCCAAACCGCTTCTTGGCATTTTGTTGTTCAACCAGAGCTTCGTCCATAATGGTAGAAAGCTCGATCTTCTTCCAGTTCTTAGCCTCTACAACAGTATCCTTGACACCATTGATGTCACCCTTGTCCAAGGTAGCTCCTGCGCCGTAGCGACGTTCTACTTCTGGGTAACCACGTTCGTTGAAGTACTTAGCAACGTCAAGCTCCCACTTGCTACCCTTGGCCTTGTTAGGGTTGGTCATGGTTATCTAACCATACATAAAAGGCGATGAGACAGGCGAGCGGGACAAATACAAACGTCAGTTCCCAAGGGTATGTAGCATTAAGTACTAACAAGACTGAAATGATTGACAGCATGCACAAGATCGGTGGCCAGAATTTACTCTTCATTGTTTTATTGTCCTTACTTTTATTGTTAAAGGATCTGCAAGTCAGACCAACCGAGTGGCCCACAGCCTTCACCTACAAGCAATGTTAACATACCAGCTGGGTAACTAGAACCAGTGGTGCTAGTGTACCAATGTGATCCACCATCTGCTGCTGGGGCCATGAACACATGTCTACCTGTAGCTGAAGACACGACAAAGTGATGCAAGTGCCCACAGAAGAGCAAATTAGCTTTGGCAACGGGCTGACGACCCATTGATTGGCCGAGCCACCATGATTCAATCTTACCGATAGTACCATTGGTCTTTACATAATTCTTATTACTACCATTGCGGAACGTGTGTCCATGAGCAAAGCCAGCTTCAACGCCTGAGATGTTCAAAGTCATGGTCAAGTCATCAGCGATAGCACCAAGAGGGATGCTTACGTTGGCGTAACGGTCCTTGTTGTGAGAGATGATCTCAGACACACCATCAAAGATAGCCAAGTCATCATTGTCTGTCCACGTTGTGTAGGCCTTACCAGAGTAGGAATTGCGGTTTTCACCATGGTTCCCTGGCACAGCACCTAGCACTACGTTATAACCTTCATCGACCATAAGGTCTACCAAGCGCATAACAAGGCGTCGAGCAATACGCATTTGCTCTCTACGGTCCTGATCTGTACCAAATATTTGCATGTCATAGAAACCAGAGCACTGCTCAATAAGGTCACCGACTGACACTGCATAGACGGTTGTAATGTTCTTACCGTTCTTGTTCAGTTCACGAAGGCGATGGACAAGTTGGTCCTGGTAGTGAGTGACACGCTCTACGATAGCTTCTGTGCCGCCACCTTCTTTTTTTCCTGTTTGCCAGTCACTTAAAATTACTAGCATAGACTTGTCGCCTTGTGGCTTTACTGGCTTGCCCACGCCTTTACGACTAGCTAGCTTGCAAAGAGCATCGATGTCTACAGGATCAACCGTGCGTGGTTCAAGACGGTGACGATAGAATTCGTTTAAATCAATTTTGTTCTTACTTGCCATAGCAGATACATTCCTTTTTTCTGTGACGAATTATGGCAGGATGCTTAGCTTCTATGCCACGTTTCTGAATAAATCGTAGAATAGCCATAGCATTGATGTTTGATTCATCCAACGCTGCTAAGACCTTTTCCTTATCATTTTTATCCAACTTATCAATGAGTCTACCAGCAATGCATTGCCGCGGGGTTTCTTCAAAGAACTCTGTTAGATCAGGCTTAGGCATAGTGCTCCTTTGTCGTGATCATATCATATACGATTTCAAAGACGATGTCAAACAGTTTTTGTTTTACATCACTATGGCGTTTCATTACTACCTTTACTTATTCCAGTAGTAACAGATCTTACGGGCAGGGCAACCTAGGAACTCTTCATCAGTTGGCCCATTGCAACAGTGCTTAAGCGTGGTGGGGTCAGACTTGCCGATGGCCACTCTAACACGATCCCATTTATCGTATACCTTATCCAGGGCTTCCTGGTCCTTCTTAACCTCGATCGTCTTGATCTTGTGAGGGTAAGCCTTCTGAATAAATAGCAAAGCCATGCGGTCAGGCGCACCAGGGCAGTTGTCCTGATACACTCTGAGCTGCATGGCGTATTGCTCGCTTGCTTCCTTGGGAAGCTGGTTAGTACTCTTGATGTCTACTAGGAACGTGCCATCAGGCGTTGTGAGTTCCAATACATCCACTGCTCCAGCAATCATCCGCTCTTCGTTTCTGAATTTCACTTCGACCTTGTCTAGCGAAGTAAAGCCCATGTGAATTAGCAAATTCTGAATGACTGAATGAAAAACCGAGCCAACCTGGAAAGTCATAGCGAGGGTGGGTGTTATTCTTTCTTCTTGACATAATAGCCTTTCTTCGGGATGGAATCTATAATATAGGCGCAATTCCCCCGCCATTACGTCTGAAGAAGGGTGATACATATTATCAAATTTTCGTTCCTTGTTAAATACCTTAACAGGGTACTCTTCAGGGAACACGTCACCAAGCATCAATGCTTCTTCGATGTAACGAGTGATAGGCTCGTCATTCTGGTACGCAGCTAGCGTACGCTCAAGAAAACTACTCATCTTCTTGCTCGTCATCAAACTTCAGATCGAACTGCAACTGCTGCTCATCCATTTTTTCTCCTTTTGGTTGCTCGTTCAATAAGAACTGCTGCAAGCACCATGAACACAAGGTCGACGATCTTGTTAGTTAGCATCGTTACTAGCATCTTTTTCCTTCAATCGAATGTAGTCATAGTATAGCTCAAGGAAGTCATCCTTGTCCATACAGATTAAATCTAATTCCACCGGAAGAGTTTCAGGCGTCATAGAAATTGTACCACCCCAGGCAGTCTCCTGCTCTGTTGCACCATACAAACGTATGGCGAGTATGGGTCGAGCTAACCAGCTGCGATCCTGAGCATGACCCTTGATGGTATCCCAGATCTTTTTGGTGATACTAAAAGATGCAGCCTGCGTAGCCTTCGCCTCAATGACGAACTCCATCATGTGCTGTTCTTGTGTGGAGAGGTCACCCTTCTCCCACTTGTTGCCAGAGCCTACTGTGCGGTGTGCAAGGGGCCACTGCTCTTCGAGCTCTCGCTCTTGTCGCTGGCTGAACCGCTGCGTAAACTTTCCCATTGTATCAACCCTCTAAGAGATACATTCTCTTCACGTAGCTTTGTGTTCTCGACAACATAATAGTTAACCTGTTGATACACTTGACGAAGCTCATCCTGGAGCTTCTTGCATTCGTTGTGCCAATAACCTTCAGTTTCCATTAGAACCTTGGGAACTTTATAGTCTTGTCTCTTTGAACTTCACGTAAGATTCTCATCGCTTCGGTCAATCCCTGAGCGTACCCGAAGTCATGCTCGCTACCGTGGTGTTCTACTTTACCGTATGCTTCAACAGTTAAAGCATAAAGGCTATCGATTGCTCTATCTAGCTTCTTGCCCATTTTTACCTTTGATGCTTTTTTAACTTTTGATTTTCCCGAAACTTTTTTAGACGGTCTCTCTCGCACTGACGACATGATCTTGTGTTGTCCTTCCTAATCTTTGTATTCTTTTTATCGAATGGGTGCCCATTAATGCACTCAGTCTTGATAAAGTTCTGAGCGGCAATGCTCTTCCCTCTCAAGATATTAACACGGTTTGTTACTGGGTCAAGATGTCTAGGATTGATGCAGCGTCTATTCTGACACATGTGGTCAAGAACTAAACCCTCAGGAATAGGGCCACGTAACAACTCCCATGACAAACGGTGCGGAAGGTATCCATTACGACCGTTATGGTGGATGCTACCATAGCCACGGTTTGCAGTGCTACCAGTCCACACCCAGCAATCACCTTCACGCTGTACCTTCTTCCAAAGGTTACGCTTCATTAGGGTGCAACACTCCACGAACCATATTTACCTTTAGAACAGGTTGAATCTCTGTAAGCCGTACGATCTCTTCGATACGCTTTAGCTTATCTTCAAGCTCACCAATCTTATTAAGCAAGTATTGCTGTGTATGTTCCATTAGTCCACCTCTCCGCATGTGTTACAAATTTGGTTACGCTCTGGCCTATATTGTCTACAGGTTGGGCACATCTTAGAGAAAATAGCTATTTCTAAAGCATAATTGCAATATTCATTCAATGTCATGCCAAGAGATGCTGCAGCGCGATTAGCTTTAGCTATTTCTTCATCAGAGAATTCAACATCAATTTCTGTTGTATTGTCGTGCTCTCTAGCTCTGAACTCTTCAAGCCACTTTGCTATGTTCTCACGTGCTGAATTCATTCTGCTACATTCCTTAGGAAGCAATTAGTATCTTTTTCGCCAGTGTGTAACCAATATTGATCGACTAAGTCATCGATCAACATTATGTTATCACCACACTCAGGGCAACAGCTTGCCATTTTCTTCCCTGAACAGGCACAATGCTATCATAAAGTAAACAGCTGCGTCAAGCAATGAATCTTCTACGGACTCATTAACCATAGTACCACCACGTGCAAACTTCTGGATGCGGCGTACCTTATCGTTAGCTCTGATTACGGCGCCCAACCATCCAGGGATGCCAAAGTCTTCGCTGGCACGTACATTGGCAAAGGGGTCACCCTGCTCTGGACGACCGTAATCAGATTGCTTCTTATTGTGGAGATCTTCAATCTCCTTAAGTACTTTTTCAAACTCAGTCATTAGGCTCTGCCTTCCAATCCTCCCACACAGTGCATTTGATTGGGTAGTGCTGGCCATTTCTAAATTTGTGCACCCATGTACCATCGGCACCTTGCAAAACTTCTGATTTATCGCCTAGCTTATGCAGACAATTTTTACAAGTTGATGTCTTTGGTGTGTACTCTGTCATTCCACTCTCCAGATTGGGTCACCAACGATCTTTACCTTGCCTTCGTTCATGTAAACGATCTGTTCCTTAAGGATCAGTCCAGCAAGCTCGTTAGGCCAACCTTCAGCATCAACGTATAGCGTTACGCCTTCGTATTCTTCTTCGTTCATTCTGCATCCTTTGATGGGTCAAGCTCTTCGGTTGGTTTAGGAAGCTCAACGACAATAAGATCTTCTGGTGCCACCTCTTCAAATTCTGAGTAAATTCCAGACCATTCAATGACTGGGTTACCAGACTTAGCTACACCAACAATAGTGCCAACTGAAGATACTGATACTACTGAGTCTCCAACTTGCATTACAACATACCTGCTTTCATAATTAGTGTTGCTTCTTCAAATTTTCTTGGTACAATCTCATTCATTTTTTCAATCTGTTCCTCAGTAACGCCGACTTCTTGCATTGACTCAACAACAATGCGCACTAATAGGTTGATTGAACTTTGATCATATTGCATAACTAAACCTCAGGATCGTGCAGATCATCTGTGTCTGCTGTTAGTGGTCGGCCAAAGAACTCATCGCCTTCAACCTCTGTAATACCTGAGCCCTTCTTGATAGCAGCAATAATCTCTGCCTCGAACTCGTCTGCCATGCCGCTGTTCCAGATCGACTCAAAGAAAGCGTCACGGCCTTGTGCCTTGATGTAACGCCAAGTGAACCAGGCTCCTGCACGGTTAGCTACCCCCAGGAGAATACCCATACGTGCGAGGTCTCTACGTGTGTCAATGCCTGGGTGATCCAGGAATGCACATGGCTGACTGTAGAAGTCAGTCCAACCCTCACGGAAGGGAGGGCCATAGGAATTCTTTACCGTCTTAACAACGATAGGATTGCCAACCTGAGTGTTCTCGCCATTGATCTTGTCAAAGTACTTGTCACTTCCTGGGCGTAAATAGATGCGTACGCTCATAGCATGCTTAACTGCGTGGCCACCTGGGGTCATAGGACGGTTGTATCCATCCATGTCAGCACGGAGCTGGTTCAGGTAGAAGCAGGTAACACCATAGAGGTTGGCCAATGGTGCAACCGTCTGGACGTTACGCTTCATCACTGCAGCGTTACCACCCATCTTGTCGTTCTTGTCTGTGAGCTGCTGCATGCTGTGCTTGGTAGCTGCTGCACCAACGGAGTCCCAGACGATGGCACCAATCTGTTTGCTCTTGATGAGGGCAACCATCATGTCAGTGCCGGTCTCGGCGTCTGGTGGCTGTACCACGATGAGGTTCTCATCGATCTTCAAGCCAAGCTTCTCTGCCCACTCGGGGTTAAAGCGGTGCTCGAGGTCGATGATGGCAACCATCTTCTCACCCTTGTAGTAATCATAACAGTCCTTCAAAGCCATGATGGCGAATGAAGTCTTGCCTGAGTGCTCCTTACCGAAGAACTCAATGAGCTTACCCTCGGGCCAACCACCAATACCTAGCAGGTATGCCAGGGCAGGGGTGAAGCATGGGATAGCGTTGACCTTCTCAATGTTGCTACCACGAAGCACCAACGGCTTGGTCGATCCTTCAGGGGTAAACTTATTCAGGTCAGCGATGAGCTTGTCCATCGCATCAGTTGATCTAGCCATTGTTCTTAGCCTCATCCTCGAATGCACGCTCCAATGTCATCTTGGCACGGTTCTCTTCGTTAGCTGCTGTGACAAGCTTTGCCTCTAGCTCAGCAATCTTTTCCTTAGCATGACGCAAAGCTAGCTCAGTGGTAACCTTGTCAGACTTAGCCTTGCGGTATACCTCGATAGCTTCTTCGACCGAGAGCAAGGGAGTCTCTACCTTGGGCTGAAAGCTTGAGTGGCTTCTCATTGATTTGCACTCCCCGCAGCATTTATCCTTGTTGCATTCCTTGCATGAGCACTCATTCTTCCAAGGCTTGTGCAATTCGTAAGGATCCTTATCATCTTTAGCCATACAATTCCTCCAATTTCATTTCAATAAATTCTTCTACGTTATCTATTCTATAGTATTGAGCATCACGCATCAAGTTTTGATACGTTGTTTGATCAATCTGCACAACGACTTGCACTACTCACCGTACTTCCTTGAGTCGGCGTATTCTTCTTCTGTTGCAAAACGGATGCAGCAACCATCGCAGCCGTGCTCACCATCGTCAGAACCAGTGATGATCTTGTGATCGTCTGGGTCTGGGTGGCCGATGCCGTGTGAGCAGATGCGCTCCATGATGCCACGCTCAAACCGATAGAATTGTTTGAACTCTCTCATGTGGTGCTCAGTGCGGTTGTGAATAGTGCACACATCCGTGCTCTGGCACTCATCTGGCTCGTGTGATAGCAACTGGATTTTGCTGTTCTCTAATTGCTGATACTTCATTTCTCTTCCTCCTCTGCGAGCTCCCAACTCGTCATTAATGATTTGTTGCTTGGGCAACGGTGTGATACTGCACTAGCCAATGCTTTGATTTCAGCACTGCATTTTGGACAACGCCAATTTTTCATAGTTGATGCACGAGACATTCGTACTCCTTTCCTACTGATAATGAGACTAGCACACTGCTTTGAGCTTGTCAAGACGGAATATATTTCTAAGGCTTAGGCCATCGTGAAGCTTTTCTACCTCTACCAAGACTGGCGTACCAATCTCAAGGTTCTCCCTAACGCGCTTGTACGTATCAGGGAAAGCCACGATCTGAACGCTTTCATCCTTGGTGGAGATTTCTTCATCATCTTCGATCAAGCCATCTTCCTGTGCGCTCATTATAGGCAATTCTACCCACAGCTGGCACATTTCTTGCCCAGGGTTCTTGCCCTTCTTTGTGGTCAATGGTTTGATAGTTGTTACTATACCACCAAGCATAGCTTTCTCACCCTTGAACATCTTCTTCTCTCCGGGGAAGTTGTGCTCCCCTTCGATTACTTCCAGATAATCAGCAAGAGGATCAATACTAACCATGGTCCCCAGAAGCTCTTGCTCGTTAGCCCCACGCTCGAGGATCCGCTCAACATTGACCGCATAACAATCAAAATAGTTATCACGTCCAGCGCAGTAAGCGCATTCTGCAGGGCAAGAGGTACCGACATATTTCTTGTATTCCTTCCTAGTCTTCCAGTATTCATACAGTGCTTGCTTTGGGTCGCCGCAGATGCTATCGAATACGCCTGCCTTGATCATCGAGATCACAGCACGCTTGTTAACCTTCTTCGTAGGAACACGGTTGAGGAAGTCTTCCATGCTGGTGAACGTGCCGTACTTGCTAAGCTCCTGCGCTGCATTGGCCACATACTTGACACGGTTAAGGCCATAGCGGATGCTCCCGTTGCTAGTAAGGGTGAAGTTGTCGCCGCTTTCGTTGATGTCTGGTCCAAGCACTTCAATACCCATGCGACGAGATTCACGCTGGTACACAACGCTGTCTGATGGGTTGGTGCGGAACAACGCAGTCATGTACTCACGTGGGTAGTAGTGCTTCACCCAAGCGGTCCAGTATGACAGCATGGAGTAGCCATAACCGTGTGACTTGTTAAAGCCGTACATACCGAAAGCACGCATGTCATCAAAGATAGATTCAGCAGTCTTCTGGTCGATGCCATTCTCAACGCACTTCTGTACGAAGATCTCTGCCTCTTCCTTCATATCTTCGTAGTTAGACTTAGCGACAGCCTTACGCACTCGGTCAGTTTCAACGATGGTATAGCCAGCAAGTGCTACGCACGTTTCCATAATCTGTTCCTGGTAAACGAAGCTACCATAGGAAACGCCGAGGATGTCACGCAGCTTGGGGTGCTTGTACTTCACACTGCGCTTACCCTCTCGCTTCTGCATATACATCTCGAGCAGGTTAAGCCCCGTCTCAGAGTCAACAGCTCTGGTGATGCCAGGGCGGTAGATAGCAATCATGGTGCAGAGGTCTTCGATGTTCCTAGGCTGGAAACGCTTTACAAGCTCACGCAGGTTACCGGTTTCAATCTGGAACAAACCGATGTTGTTACCCGTGCACACTGAGTCCCATACAGCTTGGTCTTCGTAGTACTTATCCCACTGGAAGTTCCACTCATAGAAGTGGTCGAATGGCAGCACACCACCGTTGTTAGCCTTGATGAGTTCGAGTGCTGACATGAGCGTACTCAGTGTACGTAGTCCGAGTAAGTCGATCTTAACGAAGCCAAGCTCGTCAACGTCATTCATATCGAACTGTGTTCGGATATCATCGTTCGATGGGCTGTAGCGCAATGGCATTGAACCAATCAACGATTCTTTGCTGATAACGATACCTGCAGCGTGCGCACTGGTGTGGCGAATGTGGTTAACAAACTCTGGTAGGTTCTCGAATACCTGTGGGTACTTCTCTACCCACGGAGCGTAGTCTTTGGAGTACTGACGCATAACGTCATCCCAATCAGCACCACGGTTCTTGATGTTCCAGTCATCATCAATGATGTCACACATCTTCTGTGCATCATCACGGTCTACGCCAAGGCCACGGCAGATATCACGGATGGACTGCTTAGGGCCTAGGGTATTGAGCGTCCCGATCGACGCAATGTTATAACGACCATATTTGCGCTCAAGATACTGACGAACCAGAACACGCTCGTCTTTGGGCATGTCAATGTCAATGTCAGGCATAGAAACACGCTCAGGATTAAGAAAACGCTCAAAAATAAGACCCGAAGGAATGGGATCGACTTCAGTAATGTCCATAACATACGCAAGTAGACTACCTCCCACACTGCCTCGACTAGGACCGACCAGTAGATTCTCATTTTTACTCCAATTGATAATGTCTTGTACGGTTAAAAAGTATCCGGGGAAACCACGCTTGATGATGATATCCATTTCGTATTCAAGCCGATCACGGTACGTCTGCAGCAAATCATCTGCGATGTGACCAACAATCTTACGGGCAAAGCCTTCTTCGGCAGTCTCACGGAGCTTGCGCTCGTCCATCTTGGCGGTGTTGTAGAACACAGGCATCTTACGTGAACCTGGCACCCGAGCATCACACATGTCAGCTACTTCTGATGTGCGCTTGATAGCTTGATCAACAATTGACTCGGGCAGATAACTTAAACGACTACGGGTCTCTTCCTCAGAGAACATGCACAGCTGGTTAGGGCCGTAGCTAAAACGAGTAGGGTCATTGATGGTCTTACCCATCTGAATTGCAGTCATAAGCTCGTGAGCAAACCACTGCTCTGGCTTAGCGTAGTGCGAGTCGGCCACTGTAAGAAGTGGAACGCTGAAATCCAACGCTGCTTCTGCTACGCGCAAGTTCCATTCGTTACTCTCTGGGTCGAGGTACGTGTGCAGTTCCAAGTAGAAACGGTCACCGAAGATGGCTTGGTATCGACCAATGCGTTCTACGGCCTTCTCATAGTTGCCATCGTCCTTGAGGAACTTGCCAATGCAGCCACCCATGCAACCGCCAGTGACGATAAGACCTTCGTTGTACTTCTGCAGCAGTTCCCAGTCGAATCGTGGGTTGCCATAGTAGCTACCTTCGATGTGGGCCAAGCTCGAGAGAGCCCAGAGGTTCTCCAAGCCCTTGGCATTCATGGCCACAATGGTCATGTGGTCATAGTTCTCACCTTTCTTACCGCTCTTCTCAAAGCGGTTCTCGGTGAAGTAACCTTCCATGCCGAACAGTGGCTTGATGCCAGCTTTGTCGGCTGCATGTTGCAGTTGGAGGTGACCAGAACATTCGCCATGGTCAGTGATGGCTACGGAACTTTGCCCAAGCTCTACCACTCGGTCTACTACTTGTTGAATGGTAACGAGACCATCCAAGCAACTGTGCTCTGAGTGGGTGTGGAGGTGAACTAAACGATCTGACATACTTGTCCTTACTTGATTAGTATGGGTAGTTTAGTGACGTACCCAGGTCTTTGCAACGCTATTCGGTAAAGATGCCGAGAATGTGCTCGGCTAGGAAGACGAGATACTCTTCGTCGTCTACCACGATCTTCTGTGCAGCCCTACGGTTGAACAGTACCACATCACCAACGCTAATGCCAGTTGGCAATACCGCTCCGGTGCTCGTAGTACGTCCTGGGCCTACAGCAACAACAGTACCCTGGTCGGGCATTGCGACTGCTGCTTCGGGAAGGAAGAAACCACTCTCGGTCTTCTCTTCCACCTTGGCAACCTTAATGATTACCTTATCGTATATTGCATTCAGTGACATTTCATTCTTTCTATTGAGTAGTTAGTATGACCTGGAGACAGTGTCATCAAGATCTCCAGGCCATACTAACCGATTGCTTACCTGAGGAGGGTATTAAGCAAACTTATTGCTGAGCTGCGAGCTTACGCTGCAAACGCTCTGCGGTGGTCTCTTCTTCGATGGAGACGTACTCGTCGTCACCATACTCATCGTCACCGAATGAGCTTGAAGAAGCAGGGGCGGTGCTACCAGTGTTCGAGGAGTACGACTTGTTCTCAGTCTTCTCCTTGACGATACCACGAAGCTTAGCGTCGTAGTACTCAGCCGAACCAATGCGCTTGAGGTATGCCTCAAGGTCTGGAACGAACTTAGAGTAACGCTCGTCGATGTTGGCGATTTCCTTCTCGGGGAGAGCGAACGCCATGTACGTGGTGTCAGTACCCTGACCCTGTCGGAGGATCTCGATCTCACGGTCACGGAGTGAACCGTACTTCTCGGAGATCACGGCAATCTGGTTCCAGAAGTTGCGCATGCCCTGGGACACAATGCCCACGTATGGCTTCTTCTTCATAACGTTCTTACCGTCGACAACTTCTTCGTATTCAGTCGTAACGTCACGGTAACCAGTGGTCTTACCGTCTTCCTTGACCTCTTCACGGAGTACGGCAACGCCGTAACCTACGTCTCGACGGTAGGCACCAGGGGTACCCTTCTCACGAGCACACAGCTCGCAAGATGCATCGAAGGCGGTGCGGCAGACGAACGTCGTCTTCTTACCGTCGTGAGTGGGTACCTGTTCGTGAACTGGAACAACGAAGATGTCGTTCGAGTCAGTGAGAAAGCGAAGTGGCTTAGCCTCTCCAGCTCTCCAGGTGAACCAGTTGGTCTGTTCGTATGTTCGGGGTCCACTGCCGGACTGCGAACGTTCAATACTGGCCTTTACGGCGGCCATGCCTTTTTGTAGTGCCATTGTTATTGCTTTCTGTGAGAAGCCCTAGGGCTATATATTGTTATGTGTACTGCTTTCATAAGCGTAGCAGCTCTAACTACTGTGTGTCAAACAGTGTTTTAACTGGTACTCAAACGAACTAATTGGTTCAGGAATAGAAGCAAGTGTAGCAGGATCTTCATCGTCCGGTGTCTCAATTATAGACAATTTCGTATAAGTTCCTAAACTCTCTATAATGTGCTGCGTAGCAATCCTACCAGCAATATCGCCATCCATAAACACGTTGATTTTGCGGAAATTGCGGAGCAATTCCATTTGCTGCTTGTCCACCTTGGCACCAAACGTGGCTACCACATTGTCAATGCCCCTGGTTTTCATCACAAGGACGCTCATTGGGCTCTCAACAACGTACACCTCGTCGTGCGCAATTGCGTTGTCTAAATTAAAAAGCCAGGCACCTCTTGGGAAACCCTTGGAGTTTCGGTACTTTGGCACCCCTGGCACCTCTTGAATCTTACGTGCAACCCATCCGACCAGCTTGCCCTTCATAAAGTGTGGCAGTACGACCCTGTCAAGGGTCACCATTTGCTGCCCCTCTGGGGATTTAGAAAATTCGGACCGCCCAACCTCCACGCCCGTGCGCATCTCCCGCTGTACGGCCTCTGAGACCCCTCTGGAGGTAAGGTAATCACATGGACCTTCCCACCTGCGTAATAAGGTATCGCTGTAGACCGGGATATCGGTGGTTTCGTGGTGATTTGGCTCAAATACACCCTCTAGACGCTTGATGAAGTCCTCGATCGGTACGATGGTGGTACCGTTGACTTCCCCCATGAGCCTAGCGATGGCTTCCTCACGGGTAATGCTCAGGGAGTTCTGTACTAGCCAGATTACGCTACCGCCCCCACAGGTGAAGCAATTGAACAGGAGGGTATCCTTGTTTAAGCTAGCACTGGGGCTACGGTCGCCGTTCTTGTGGTTACCAATGTTGAGGTGGCAGGAGTGAATCAGCTCATCGCCGCTCTCCTGTATCTCGCCTACTCCCAGGATGTCCTGGAGAACTACATATGCGTCAAGACCATTGAAGATCTCGCTTAGTTGCCCTTCAGCCATTTCTGATTGTCCTTGTACTCTTCCTTGAACTGCTTAATGAACTCACGGTCTCTGGGGCTTAGGTCGTTCAGAGACTGTTCTGCTAACTTCTTTGGGTCCTTCATTGGGTCAATCATACAAGGGCCTCCTGCGGCCATACGTAGGGAAGGTCATTGGGCTCATCCCAGAACTCACCATACCATTCTGGCAACTTACGAGTCAAATTGCTACGGTGGCTTTCGTGTAGGCCATGGTGACCTAGCCATGCTGGGCTTTGCCACTCTGAATGTGGAACGTTGCTGACCATTGCTTCGGTCTTGTCGAGGCACGTGTCTTTGTAACCACGTGATGTCCACTCATTGCAGATTGCACGCTGGTACATCATCAAGGCACCACGGTGGCCACGCCACATAGCTACAGCTGGGTGATTCTGCCAACCATACGTAGGATCGTTAAGAGCCTTCATGATCTGCAGGGTCTCAACCCTTTGTTTCCCCAAACGCTGGCGGTCTAGCACCTTTGCTGTCTGACTGAAATTTGCGTATGGAACAAATGTTTGCATTCTTACTCTCCTGCTTCTTCGTATTCTCTAACTATACTCAAGCTGGTACGGTCGCGCAACTCGAAGCCCATCATCCATGATTTCAGGTCACTACGACGAGACTTCATGATGTCCATGACCAGTGCTTCCTGACGCTTCATCTCAGCCGTACAACCAATACCAAGGGCAATGTCGACCACCTGTTCGATCTGTGATGATAGACCAATGTTGCCTAGGCCACCACGGCCCTTCTTGCTCTTGGTCGCTTCACGGTTGAACTGAGCCAGCCATACAGAAGCCATGCCCATCTCACGGTTGACAGAAGCAACGTCGTTGATGACCTCAGCCATCTGGAGCGACTGGTAGTTGCTTGATGAGCCGAAGTTCTTCTCGCTGGTAATCCATGACAACTGGTCACCTACCATGAGGTCAGCACCCCAGTGCTTAGCCTTGGAGTACAGCTCGAGCACACTGCGCTCAGACTTCTTGCTTGGTGAGTCGATGAGAAGGTACTCACCGAACTCCATAATCTCTTCACGTGCTTCCTTGAGACGCTTCAACTCGTTAGGCGTTAGCTGTCCACGTTCGTAACGGCTATAAGGCACACCACTGGCTAGGCAGTCGAGGCGCATCAGTGTCAGTTCCTTACGGAGCTCCAACGATGCAAAGTAGACACGGTTCTTACGGCGTGCTGCTTCTAGAGCAATGACCGAACCAATCCATGACTTACCTACGTTGGGGATACCTACGACAACGGCAAGCTCGCCCTTCTGGATGCCATACATGTGGTCATTCAGCTGGTCCCAGCCTAGGTAGATACCCTTCTTGTCCTTCATGGGGTTGGCTACTTCATCGATGTAGTCATTCACACGGCGGTCATAGCCTTCACCATAGATTTCGATACGCTCACGTGTACTCGTATCGCTCTGAATCTTTGACAGGCTGTTGAGAGCAATGGCGATGCCCTCTTCAGGGTCGGTCTCCAATGCGTTAGCTGCTTTGAGCAACACGCTCTGGGTGGTTGCCTTACGGTACTTTGCAACCATCTCCTCGATCAAAACATCAACGAGGTAACTCTCTTGTGGCCATTCGTTACGTGCGAAGTAGTCATCAAACTTGGTCTCCAGGAAGTCCTGGTCTACCGTCTGTTTGAACTCGCTACGTACGTAGTAGTCAAGGCTGTAGTCGAAGAGCTCTCTGACACCTGGGTCGAAGAAGTGCTCGCTACGGATACCCTTGTTCCAAATCTCGTTGAAGCTTTCGAGGTCGACAAAATGCTTTACTAATGACTTTTCAATGTCCATCTTCTTACTTTCTGTTAGATAATCTTACGGGCGGTGCCTTGCTTGATTTCATCAAGCGTACGGTCCCTAGCATACTCACGGTAGTCAATACCGGTCATCTCGTGCACAATCATACGCTCCTTGAGCAATGAGAAGATAGCACTACCATAGCCTTCATTCAGTTCCTCGATCGTCATGTTCGTGGTGATGAAGGTAGGTCGGTTGTCCAACGCACGCTGACGCAGCACGTGGTCAAAGGTTGCTTCGCTTAGGTTGTTCTTGGTACGGAACTCCTTACCAATGTCGTCCAGGAAGAACACGTCGCTCTTAACGACCTTGCTCTCGAAGCGTGCCTTGTCTTCATTACTACCCCAACCACGGGTGAACTCGTCAACCATCTGTGTGAACGTAGCAAAGTAAACTTTGTAGCCCAGCTTGACAAGCTCCTTAGCGATAAGGCTAGTGAGCAGAGTCTTACCAGTACCCCATGAACCGTGGTAGAGAAGGCCCATGCCACCCTTAACAAAGTCCTTGTGCTGCCCCAGGTAGATACGAGCAAGGTCTGATGCCTTGTCGTCACCATGGAAGTCATGCCAGTCGAGCTTCTGGTAGTTGAGGCCAACGCCTGCACGCAGGTAGTGCTTGTACAGCTGGAGCTGTGTCTTGCAGTCACCGCACGTGTGGTCTTCACACGTTGGGCAACCACGCTTGTTGAATGCTTCAAACTGTGGGTACTTCTGCTCTAGGTAGTCGATCTCATCATCGTCTAGAAACTCATACTTCAGATTGACATAGTCTTTCTGCCAATCAAACAGCGAATCGTTTAAGGAAGTCATCTGTACTCATTAACCCTTCTGAACTTGGTCGGTTTTCTTCTTTGATCTTATCTTGCTGGAGCTCAATATACAAAGTATCTTGAATCCACTTACTGCCTTTACTGAATGCTGTCAGCGTCATCACTTGGTCATTGATCTTGCCCTTGTGCTTATCGAACAAGAGCTTAATCATATACCCTGCGTCAATACCATAGCGTTCTCTAAACGACTTAAGGATAGATGTCTCCTTGACCCACTCTACGTTATATTCGTAGCCCTGGGTCTCCTTAAACCTATTGCAGAAATAGAGAAGCAGCTCACGTGCATCAGCCCTTGACAAGTCTAACTCTTTGACAAGGTCTTCCTTGCTTGATACTACTTCTACTTCTAGTACCTCGTCGTAACTATCATCATCATAGTTAGCGAGAGGACCATCAAAGCTTTTCTCTTCCATTCTTAATTCCTCTCAGAGACAAGAACTTATCACATACATCAGAGAACATCTGTATCTTCTTCTCGATCCACTTGCGTGTCTCTTCATCGATGTCATTGAGGTTACGACCTGTTGGGCCGAGGGCTGAGACGTTGCTCTTCACAAGCAACAGGAAACGCCACTGAGTATCAGCGTTGTTCTTGTCGCCTTCTTCGTGGCCATACAACTGGATCCACTTCTCGTCCATGCCGCACAGGAAACCTTCGTAAACGAAACCGTCACTAAACACCTGTACTTCTTGTCGTCTACTGGCAATAATAGCGATGTTTCTCTCGAACATCGTATCTTCAGCCTGAGCTAACTTATCCATCATGCTTCTTTCTTCCATCCGTCGAAATCGACTTCAAACTTACCCCACCTGGATTCAGGAAAGGCTACTTGCTTTTGTGTTTTAATGCTAGATACAACGATCATGTCATCAATGATCTTCCATGCGAAGAAGAACGGTGCCAATGCAATAAAGATTGGTGACATAATTAAAAAACCAAGACCTAAACAGAATGTCATAACCACTTTGAAAGTGGTAGACCTGCTGTTGACTATTGTCTTACTTGGCAGAAATCTAAACTGCATACTACTCCTTTTATTCTATCTCTTCATCTGTAAATATATTGAAATCATCAACATGGTCATACTGTTCAAAGAAGTCTGGGAACTGCATGTCACCAATGTGACAAATTCTAACTACCATCATGTCTTCAATCAAGTCATAGGTGGAAGGATCATCATCCATGTTAACGGATACTGTCGTGATACTGTCTTGCCATTGCTCGATAAAAGACTCGATGTCATCCAGGTCATCGACCGGAATCAACTTTACATCTCCGTACAGTGTATCAAACACTTTGAAGGATTTCAAATTATCTAGACGTACATATTTCTCTACGTAGTTAGAGGATATCGTGTTGTGCACGAGCTCACTACGCTTTGTAAATGGCAACTTGTCTCGGTACTCCTGGATAAGGTTGCCGTACAAAGCATTCATATTATCACTGAATTGCCTTACGTGCTTCCTTCTCACCTTGCCCAATACAAAATAAAACTTTGGTGCAAGGCTGCCTTCTCCATAGAAAGAGAAGAAGTCAAAGCAGATAGAATTGATATTGGTAGGAGTTAAGTGTTCTTCCCTGATAATACCAAAGCTGAACTTCTGCCCATGCTCCCACACATGTCGGTCTACAGTCTCATATTCTCTGTAGGCTTTCATAACCATCTCGTTGCCAAATACGATTATGTCAGTAGCGTTGTTGAGCTCTTCTAACCATTCGTCGTCTAGCTCGAGGTCATCTATACCCGCAGCGAATACCTTGTTGCGTACGTTCTCCGCGTGGTGCTCAAAGACATTCTGAACCATGAACACTTCGTCTAGGTTTGGTGACTTAACGACAATGCTTTCTGGGCCAGCTAGCTTAAGGCATAAGAATACAGTCTTAGGCAATGACCATGGTGCATCGTTTCCACCAATAATTACGAATCTACGCTGAGTCTTCTCTGCGTATTCTTCGAAAGATCTTGGCACGTCCAGGTGCTCAATGATCATACGATAATCATTCTCTAAGAACCGACCATACTGAGTAAGGGTACTAACCATGTCGACTTCAGGGTTGATTATCCACATGGCTATGAACCAAGTCTCTTGCCAAAGCCTTGCGTATCTCTCCAGAGGTTGCCATGCTTCCAGCGGTCTCTGATCTGAACGAAGCCTAGTTCTTCATATAGCTTAATCAGCTCATGCTCGTTAGGGTCACCTGGTTCAATAGGATTGAATTGAAGGTTGCCAAGTGGTGGGAACGGGATATCTTCGTCTACACCAAGCTCGATAAGACGCTTGGCCATACGTACAGTGCCAATGTGTTCTGAGATCTTGGGATCATCTAAGCTAAGTACTGTTTCTAGGTCACCGTGCTCTGCTATAAGCTTTGTAGCTTTCTTGGGACCAATGCCTGGGATGCCCTTGACGTTGTCACCCTTGTCACCCATCAATGCCCAGATCTCAGGGAGCCTCCAGGGTTCTACACCCCACTGCTCCATGATTGATTCTACATCATAGATCTCTTCTTCAATGTCCTTAGAGCTAATGCTCGGTTTGACAACGGTGATGTTAGGTCTAATGAGCTGATGCATGTCGTGGTCTGCACTGACAATTACCACTCTGTCAAAGATAGGTGACAGACCTAGAGCAGACGTAGCAATGATGTCATCTGCTTCTACGTCTTGGATACGCAAGAATGGCAGACCGTTGCGCAAGCATACTTGCATAAAGAGATCAAGCTGTGGCTTAAACTCTTGAGAGAAAGCATTGTCCATTGGCTTAGGAGATGATTTCTTGTTACGGTTGGCCTTGTACTCTGGGTCAATGGCTAAACGCTTTGAGCTTCTACCCTTGTCAAAGGCTATGAAAGCGTGACTAGGTTCGTACTTGCGCACTAGGTTAGCAACGACGTTAAGTGCACCGAATACTCCCCAGGTACCTGACCCGTCTGGAGCGGTGAGCCCCTGACGCATCAGGCCTGCGAAGCTACGTATAAACAAGTTGTGACCGTCGAATATAAGAAGCGTTGATTTCTTCATGATGGGTTGTTACCTTTTCTAAACTTAAGGCGATGCTTTAAGACTGGTTCTTTAAAAGCATCTACTCTCAAAACGATCAGACGCAACTGTCTGTCTGTCATCTTATTAGCTCTACGCAAAGCGTGAGCTATTTTAAGTATGTCATTTAAACTATACCTACGGTCACCTCCAGATGTTTTGGAGATGACTATAGGGTTGCCCATCTTATCGTAAAGGTATTTCTCTTTCTTGCGGAGTGCAGCTGGAGAAATATCAAAGAACGCTGAAGCCATTGAGACTGAAAACAGCAGTTCATCATCACGAAGAGGTATGCCTCTTCTCTTAGAGGGTTCGGACATAGAAGGCTGACCGTACCTTGCCTGGTGTGGTTGCCTTGACGACTTGCTCCATGCCAATGTTACCGAGCTTGAGTTCCTTCTCGAGTGCTTCCTCGTTGAGCTCGTATACCTTGTTGACTTCTACCGACTTGCTACCGTCAGGACGGGTAGTGGTGATCTGAGTCTCAACAAAGTTAACAACTGAGTGGAACTGTTCTGATTCGAGTACTTGCTCAAGCAAGTCAACGTCGATGTTCAGCTTACCGCCAGTGACTTCCTTGGAGAGCTTAATGCCGTTCTCTGGACTGACCATGTAACCACTGGTAGCAGTTGGGTCTTCACCGTTCATCTCGATCTTTAGGTTGATAACCTCAGTTGCGTATGCCTTAATGGCAGACTCACGACCTTCGACGATGTCCTTGGCCTTGCGTACAGCAACAAGCTCAGTAGCGAGGTTGTCAATCTGTGCAGGTGAAAGTGGCTGAATCTCGCTGATCTCGTTCATGTAGAGAACTTCGTTGAGCTGAGCAAACACTTCCAGTGCTTCATCTACATTGGAACCTACCGCTGCAGCACGACGTGTGTCAGCACGGGTAGGAGCCTTAGTGTCTTCCCCAAACGTAGGTTCCGTTACTTCCTTGAGTTTGGAAGTAGCTGGTACTTTGCGTTGAGGCATAATGTAATTCGGTGTCATTTGTATTGTCCTTACTGTTGGTTATATAAAGGTTATAGCTTCCGGAGGGGAATGTCAAATAGTAATTCATACTTGACGTACAGTCAAGTCTTGTGTGTCGATTGCATACAGAGGGCCACCTACGCCGACAGCAGTAACAGTAGCTCGGTATGCTGCGTCGATAACATCATTCTTGGTCCATCCACCTTCGTTGCCAAGGGCACCTAGGGCTTCACTCTGACCAGAACCAATGGCATAGCGCCCACTGAGAGGGATGGTCACTCCGAAGTGATCATCGATCACAACCAGGTTATCTTCCCACGCCATGATGAATGAGCTCTCGTAGTCTTCCATCTTCACACCGTTATCGAGCAGAGCTTCACGCATTCTTGGAACGACTTCCTTAACGATGAACTCTTCCACAGGATAAATGTCTCGATAGAAAGGCCATTGGACATGGTACTTGATGATCTGAAGTTGTCTCAGGTCTCCAGCACCGCCGAAGATGTATCCCTCGTTAACTTCATCGACCCATACCTTGCTATAGCCATCGGTGTCTCTCGTGAAGCTAGTAGATAGCTCTGAGTCACCAACGATAACAATGCCATTGTCCGTGGTTAATGCTGCAGCAATTACTGTCATTCTTCCACCTTCTCAAAGTTTCCATCCCAGCCGGTAGCACCTGACATCCAAGCAGCAAACGCTGCACCAAGCTCGTCGTCCTTGATGTTGTGCTTCTCTACGAACTCATCGAAATCATCAAACATTAGTAGTAATCTTCCTCTTCAGTGTTGGGCTTCTGTTGTTCTTCTTCAACAACAACCTCTTCGGTCTTCTCTTCTACCTTAGGGGTCTGTTCGCTGATGAGCTCTTGCACTACGGCTGCGAACTGAGGACCTACGACTTCATCCCACATAACAGCGAATTGTGTTGGTAGAGACTCTACTTTGATCTCACCATCGACGAGCTTGATCTCGCAACCAACCTCAGGCTTGATCCAGTCCCACTCACCTCGTGCGTTCTTGACCTGAAGGGTAGCACCGATGTTTACGCTTAACTTAATTTCCATTTTCTTCCTTTGCTTTCTTCTCGAGCAAGTAATCAAACATCTCGATGTGCAGCCTAGCTTCTTCCAAAATTGAAAAGTCTACTGAGATTCCATTGCGCATAAGCTTCTCTACGAGTGTAAGGATTACCTTCCTAAAACTGTGGATAGCCTCTTCGTAGAACACGAACTCATAATCGTAATCAATTGGCTTTTCTTCTGGCAGCTTGCTTTGTGCTTCTTCCATTTCCATCCTTAACTCCTTCATCTTTTTGCTAATAGCGATTGCTTGAACACCTATGGCAATACCTGCACCACGTTTGGCCAACTGCCTACCTAGTGGCCGAGGCTTCCTCTGTTTAATCAAATCAAAATTTGGTTGCATACTTGCTCCTTACTTAATATAACCATATCACTTCTAACATCATACTGCAAGTGGATGATGAGGGACTCGAACCCCCAACCTTGACCGTGTAAAGGTCCTGCTCTGCCAATTGAGCTAATCATCCTTGGTACCCCAGGAGGGATTCGAACCCCCGGCCTAAACGGTAGAAACGTTCAGCTCTGTCCACTGAGCTACTGGGGCCAATCTTAGTGCTCGATGTTGTGTTCCTCATCGAACTTCTTGTGTTCCTTACGCCAGATTCGTTTACCCCAGGCAAGGCCAATGAAAAGAATAACAATGTTCTCTACCGTTGAGTAGAATAACTCAGCAGTTGCATGTGGAGCATCAGTGATCAAACCAATAGCTTTGCGTAGATAGCCTGACTGACCGCTCTGTTCGCCAACCCACGATGGGTTAATAAGATGCGCTACACCAATAACTGCAAACACGATAGCAACAATGATGAATGGTGCTGCGATAAAAAACTTGTTCCTACTTTTCATTCTTACTCCTAATTAGTTGGTGTCAAAGATATTAACATCAATTCCGTTTGCGCGCAACACAGACAATGCTTCATCGTATGCAGGGTTATTAAGCGTACTTGCTGCAGGTGCAGCGCCTTTCAACACACCCTTGATCCACATACTATTAACACTATAATTACTAAATGCTGCTACCAGCTTAGGTTCTGCTGGAATGTTGCAGAGCTCCAGCATAACTGATGCTGCTTGCTTTAATGTCATTGTCATAGTGCCCCCGGACGGTATCGAACCGCCGACCTATAGTTTACAAAACTATTGCTCTACCACTGAGCTACAAGGGCTGACTTGGTTTGCTTCGTTCGGATTATTTCTTGCGCTTAGGGAACTTAACCTTCTGGAACAACCCTGCCTTCACGCCTTTGTTCCAACGGTAGACAAAGTAACCTACCATTGCGAACGCAATCGCTGGGAATGCCAGCACCCATAGAATTGTCATTCTGTTTCTCCTTCACTAATGTCCCAGTCAGATGGTTGGCCAAGACGCACCATGTGCATGCAAGGATCTCCACCGTCTTCCCAGACTAGCTCTTCGCTCTCATGCATGGGTGGACCATCGTGAGTATCGCAGAACTGTTCTGTGCAAAAGTTGTTATCGATGCCGTACTTCAGCCATTCTTCAAATGTCATTATTGTCCAGTTGTCGGAGCCATTGTCTTCAAGAACTCACGCTTCTTGTCAAGGCTATCCTTAGCCTCTTCAAACAGCTTCTTCCAGTCCTTGCAAACATCGTACCACGTGTGGCCCTTGATCCAGTCAAGTGCCAGTGCTGAACGACGCTCTGCTTCTGCCTTGTTTGCCATGATCTCTTCGATGGCATCAGCTGCACCCTCTACACTCATCAGAGGACGCATGCGCTCATTGTCGTTGTCCTTGATGATCCAGTGTGATGGAGTGTGGCCACTTTCAACCAACCAGCCACGCTCATTGTCACCGAGGATCTCTGGGAGGCTTGTGTTGCGTGGGCCAACCACAGGGAGGTTTGTAGCCATTGCTTCAGTGATGCTAAGGCCCCAACCTTCACCGTGCGTGGTGGTCAAGTAGCAGTCACTTACATTGTAGATAGCATTGAGGAACTCAATTGGGAACCCAGCATGTGCACCGAACTGACGTGGGTCTGGTACGGTGAAGTCATTGTTGGGGTCGAGCTCGAGTGCACGTGCCATCTGCATAACGCTGCCACCGAAGTCTGTCTCCTGCATGTGCATGTAAAGGAATGCATCCTTGTTGCCACGGCGACGGAGTTCCTTCATAATCATAAGGCTACGTGAGATGTCCTTGCGGCCCTGATTACGGTTGACGTTGGTGATGATGAAGCGACCTTCCATGGTTGGGAAGATACTCTTTCGAGCTTCAACAATTTCCTCTGGCTTCATTGGGAAGAAGTCCTTGGTGTTGGTACCGTGGTAGATAACGTGCTGGCTATCTGCGTACTCACCAATGAACTTGCGGCTTTCGTTCTTAGCGTATTCGGTGTAAGCGACTGGGTAGTCGAACTGAGCTACACAATCCTTAACCCACTCTTCCTTAGGACCGCAGTCGAATGGGTAGTAGTAGATGGTCTTGAAGCTACCAGGCTTAAGGTTCTGAAGCTCTTGAATCTGAGGAACGATCGTCTGTACGATGAATGTGTCTTGCACAATGAAAACAAGGTCGTACGGACGTGAGCCCAACAGGTCGAGGAATACTTGACGACCGAATACGTCGCCGTAAGGACCCTGGGTGCGAAGTGCACTAATAGCAGGCCACAGGGTACCTGGCCACTTCTCTGTGTCGTATGGGCCACCATCGTAATTAACACCGACAACGTCAATCTCGTACTTGCCTGACTTGTTAAGCTCGCCCATGATGTTCTTCATCACAGTACCGAATCCTGTGCTACAAGCGTAGTCACCCCAAGCTAGTACACGAATTTTCTGAGCAGGGTTTGCCATTAGAGACTCCAGTCCTCTTCTAAGTTATCACCATAATAATCAAATGGGTTTAACTCTGTCAAGGTATTACTAGAATTCTTCTTTGCGCCACGGCCTTGAATCTTCTGAGCCTGAACAGCTTGCTCAATACGCTCTCTTTCAGCAGCATATTTAAAGATTGACTCGTACTCGATGCTGGTCAACTCGATGCCGAGTTCTTTGCGCATTCGGTCACGGCTTTTACGGTTGGTACCGCCCCAGAAGCCATGCTCTTCATACTTTAGTGCATGATCTAAGCACTGTTGTTTTACTGGGCAGGAAGCACAAATCTTCTGCAATTTGGTCTCTGGTGCTCTACCCACCTTTGGGAAGAACAAGTCGTATTTATCTTTGCATTTTGACTGGTCTTGCCAGCTGTAATCAATGGTTGTATTCATTGAATGATTGTATAAAGAGGAGGCTGGTAGGGCCTCGGGGGGAGTCAAAGCATTGACGCCGACTACGACCCCCGAGGAAGACCAGGCCCTACAGGAAGGAGCTTTACAATAGCTCTCTTCACAGACTAGGGCTACTTTCTGCTCTTTTTTACATTGTCCTTTCTAAATTGTTCTGCTTTTTTAAGCAGATTGACAACGTAATTAGCAAATTCATCGGCTTGCTGCTTAGAGCTTGCCTCTGAACCGCCTAGTGTGACTTGCTTTCCTACCAGGGTACTGTGCATCTCTCCATTGAGGAGCAGCTGCATGAGATCTTGGTGGATCTGGTCATACTTATTAATTGGCATATTTATCTTTCTTTCTACCATGAATGGCAACCGTATTGATCTGGGATACCCATATCATAGTGTTTTATGAAGCGTTGAGCAACAATGATTTGCGTTGCTCTGCTACTTGGTTTTGTTACACTGCCCCCGAACTGTAACCAGTTGGGTCTATCGATACCTAGTGCATCTGGGTACCAATAACTAAAATGTTTCCAGTCCCCACCCTCTTCGCATATTGCAACCTTCTGCCACTTAGCAATTAAAGCTGCGCTAATGACTACCTTGGTTGATGCTGAGGCGGTGTGTGGTACTACAAACAAACTAAACATTACTGCAATTGAAATTATAGCTTTCTTTAACAAAATTCTCCAATCCTAGAGGGATAAGTACTCTTGGTGTTGGCTCATGGGCATCACCTCCTTTCTTTTATCTTCCGAACAGGAAGCCGTATGGCGTCATGTCAATAGTGTCGGTCATGTCAATGTTCTCATCGACTACACCTCTGATAGCTTCTGCTTCGTCTCTTCTGCGGAGGATCTTAGCATCTGCTCGTTCTTCGATCGTGTTAGCAGCCACCGCTCGATAGATCCAAGTGTGGTCAATACCCTTGCTCTTTGAGTCTGCTCTATTGATGCGGTTAGCTCGTTGCTTGTAGTCTGAGTAAGTTCGTGGTACTTCGATATTCCAAAGATACGGGGCATATAGGTTTAGCCCTTCCTGGCCTACATCTGAAGTAATAAGTATAGCAGGTCCTTTAATGGTGTTAAAGGTTCTAATGTTTTCTGCCACAGTATCACTGCTCATGCCTACTCCCCAGATAGGGAGCACAGGAATATCTGGGAACTTCTTCCTAAGTGCTTCAAGGTAAGGGAACAAGGTGCCATTGGTCCAGAAGGTGAATAGAACTACCTTGTCACCAGCTTCTACATAGTTCTCGAGGTTGCTTTCAATGAGCTGATATTTAGCACTGTTAGCGATATCAATATCAGTGCCGAACTGTGCAACAATCTCCTTAGCAAATCGTCCATCGCTGTTCTTAAGGCCAGCAGTGGTGTTGCAGATCATACGCAGTGTGTCAATGTATGCCCAGCTAGCTACGGGGTTGTCTGGGTTGAAGTTGTTACGAGCTTGTTCTTCTGCCCAGTCATAAATAGCACGATCTACTTCAGAAAGCTCGTAGACAATCTTCTTAGGGATGCTCTCAGGGAACTGAGCCGAGATGATTGGGTCGCTCTTCATAGCGATGTGCGTCCAGTTCTCATGCTTCTTGCCGAGCAACGACAGTTTTGCTCTGTCCCATTCTTTGACGTATAGCTCTTGTACGAAGCCATTGTTAAACATGCCAAATTCTTTGCCGTACAATCGCTTGAAAGAATCTCGCTTGAGGTCGCTTACGTCAGGGATGTTTGGGTCAACAATAGAGAAGATATTCCTGATGTTCAATGGGCTAGTGGTGTATGGTGTAGCGGTCAGGGCCAAGGTCATTACCTGGTTGCCAGACTCATTAATGAGCTTGTAGAAGCCTTCACCAATAAGGCTTGTACCACTGTTGATTTTCTGAGCCTCATCGATGATGATCAGAACACGCTTGCCTTTGATCATCTCCATAACCTGCAAGAAGTCTGTGCGGTCATAGGACTTTGACTTGCGTCGTGACCCCTTGACCTTTACCATGTTGCCTTCACGAATCTTCTCGTAGTTCATGACAACGACTTGAGCTGTATTATTCTCATAAAAAGCATGCCGCTTAGCACGTGTCATCTTCTCGCCAACACGAGTGACTTCCAAGTGTGTCATACGGCGGAACTCTTGTTCCCAGTCGTACTGTTTGATCTTCTTACAGAAGACCAGGACGAGATCGACATCACCAGCATCAAAAAGTTTCTGACTGGTTAGGCAACTCAACAGCGTCTTACCAGCACCAGTGTCCCACTGCACCAAGACACGTGGGTTCTCTGAGTGCATCTGCTTCCATACATAGTTCAGACCAACGTGCTGAAAAGGAAACAGAGCATGGTCCTTTAGGAAAGGACTGTCTACTTCATAAGGGGAGGTACTGCATTCTCGTAGCTCATCATATGCCAGCTCAGCTGAGTCATCCTCAAACGTGAGTTCATACCCATTATCCCTGGCCAAAGCATGAAACTCATCGATCTTGTCACGGTTCTTGAGAGTACCGTAGGAATCTAATGAAAATAATGTCTTGACTTTTTCGTCCAGGGAGGAGTATCTTAGTACTCCATTGAGTAATTTACTCTTCTGAACATATATCATCTTCTCCGAAGCCATGAATCAACCTTAGCATGACTTACTGACTAAATCAATCTACCGAGTAAGGGATGATTGTTCCAGCAATATTATCTAGGCTGAACTCTGAAGGATAAACGTTCTTATTCAACTGGAAGTATGGCTTGTTCTCAATGCTTGTCCTTACAGGCAACTCGTTAGTCTTACTAGTTCCCTGGTAATCAATATTGAGGTTTGCATAGTAAGGATTCTGTCTGTACTGAGGAATGACGCTCACTCCGGCTATATAAACATTAGGGTCAAGAGCAGTCATTCTGATTTGGATACCGCTTGATGGTACGTTCAGAGAGTTAGAGATGAAATAATTGGGGTCATTGATACCGACAGCGATTGGTCTATATGAACTCGAAGTGTTGTTCCGGTATTCGTATCTCACCGGGTGGTAGAACGGTGCTAGCATACTCAAGTAGAATTTCTCGGTGACAGCTGTATTGGTTTGTACTACACGGATAAAGAATGATGTGTAGTTGGCGATAGTGTACCCATTCAACTGCACATCAAACCAAGAATTCAATGGCAATTGATTTGCTGTATAGGTTTTATAAGCTATTTCAGTTTGTACGTTTGTACTGCTTACAGCATAGAGGCTCACACGGTACGAACCAATGTTCGTATTCGGCAAGAACATGCGAGCGACACCGCTTACTCTCATGTTGTTGCGGTCCGTTGGGCTGATCCAGATGTTTGTTGGCGTGGTGAAAGCACCAGCTTGGTATACCTCGTAAGGCACACCGCTGGCCGTACCACTCAGTACAACCTGCACGGTGTTGCTAGGAATACTTGCGTTGTATGATGCACCGGTTGCAGTAATAATACTGAAGCCGGACGCAGCTGTGAGGTTAACTGTACTACCTGTTACTGTTGTCCCAGAGATCACACCACTAGTGGTCGAGTTGATAAAACGAGTGGTCATAGTGACGTTTGTCGTACCACTCGACTGCAAGTTTGTCAGGAAGTAATAACTCATTCCTGATGTTGGAGCATAA
>Ga0208378_1000098_pt1 | contig 32562 bp, 48 predicted proteins | sample CryBogCBE24Aug09_FD_184556 | JGI IMG/M metagenome (GOLD analysis project Ga0208378, IMG submission 184556) | Freshwater microbial communities from Crystal Bog, Wisconsin, USA - CBE24Aug09 (SPAdes) (version 2) | ecosystem: Environmental > Aquatic > Freshwater > Lake | place: Crystal Bog...
CAAGGACTTGGTTGTTAACGCCAGAGGTTGTAAAGACTGCGGTTGATTGAGTCACAGCAGTTCCGTTAAGGGCATACCAAACGTTTACTTGGTAGTTGCTTCCACCGCCAGTGGTGATGAATTGACCCAAAAGGTTTACTGAGTAAGTACCAGCATAGGCAAAAGTAATTTGGCTAGATGAGACGATGCTTACGCCACTTGAGCCAGCATTGGTGTTAATGGTAATGAGGTTTGCGCTAGTAGCGCCTGCGTTGGTCTGGGTAGTGGTGTCGTAGAAGTTACCGTAATGGCCTAGCGTACCGCCTGCACCAGTGGCACCAGTTGCCCCTGTAGCGCCTGTAGAGCCTGTTATAGAGGCTCCTGTGGCTCCAGTAGACCCAGTTAGTCCTGTTGGACCAGTTGGTCCAGTGGCACCCGTAGAACCAGTATTTCCACTGGCTCCCGTAGCACCCGTTGCTCCAGTTTGTCCAGCGCTTCCAGTGCTTCCTGTAGCACCAGTTGCACCCGTAATTGAAGGTCCTGTGGCACCTGTAGTTCCGTGTGTACCATCTGCACCTTGAATTCCTTGCGGACCTACTGGTCCAAGTTCTATGATTACTGGTTGCTGAGAACCAACGTTATAGACGTTAGTCGTAACTGGGATTTCAACAACTGAAATACTGTTTACGCTAATGGTCATTATTGATTCACACTCGCTACCACAATAAAGTTACCAGTTAAAATTTGATATACGATTCCACCTGAACTTGTTAGGTTCAAAGCGTAGGTGTAGTTACCTGCTGGCAGATTTCCTGCTGAAGTTTGTGTAGCGGTTAAAGTTAAATTGATCTGACCAAGTGCAGCAGCAATTGAGATACCGCTACTGGTTGTAAGTTCAACGATTAAGTTGTTGCTGATGTCCCTTACCTGCATATCAGCGGTGTAGCCTGTTAGGTCTACAGGAAGGTTATCAACCTTCCATACTGGAGAAAGTTGAAATGTAGTACCGTTAACAACGGTGATGTTATATCTACCTGGATTCACTTAATCTCCTAAATAGTTGTTATGTTTGCGCTGTAGCCATTGGCTACTAAAATGTCGTATTCACCTTGGGACAGTATGTACTCATGTCCGCCTAGGTAGCAGTAGTCTGCATCTTGAGTTTCGTCTACGCCTGGTGTACGTGTACGTACAGTGGTTGTGCCATAGACAAGAATTGTGTCACCACGGGCAATTCTGTAACGCCAGAACAAACGGCTAAAGCCCGCTGGGCTTTCATCTACCGTTGGTGGTTTGAACAGATATGCCATTATTCTCCTTGAGTTATGTGGTAGCCCCACCCGAAGATGGGGCTAACACGGCTACTTAGTTAGAACTAAGAGTTGTGAATTGATGAAGATGATTCAATACGAACCAAGGAAGCATCACGATAACGTTGCCATCCTAGAACGCCGTACCATCCGATTGGACGGAAACGCATCAACTTATCAACAATTGGTCCGAAGATAACGTGTGGTTCTTCGGCAACTGCTTCAGCAAGTGCTTGCTTACCAGCAACAAGAGTACGGAATACGCGTACACCGCCGGTACCATAGGTCCATGCAGAACCGAAGGTTCCTGAACCTGTTGATCCGCCAGTACCGTCTGCTGCGTTGAACATACGAGGTGATTCAACGAACATTGCACCTTCGTAGGTTCCGATTGTTCCTGGCCAGAATTCTGATGAACCTGTCTCAGAGTACTTATGGTCATCACGCCATCCGCCTGAACCGGTTTCTGCGCGAAGATCGTGTGAAACTTCTGGGTGGATACCAACCCAGTAGTATTCGCCTTGACGTGGGACAGCCTTGTTTGCACGTAGCTTAGCTACAGCAAGACGGATGTCACGTGAACGGATAACAGATGTTCCGTCAATTGACTTTTGTGTTGTTCCGTTGGTGTATGTACCTGCGTAGGTAGATACTGGAGAAGTGGCTCCACCTGTAAGTTCAGCAATTACGTTTGGTCCACCAACAAGGGTGTTAAGCGCAACTGTGTCAAGTGAGTCAGCCATGTTGAACGCGATGATGTCAGCAATTGCTGGATCTACGTCTGATAGTGAGAACAACTCTAACTTACGAGTTGCAAGAGAAGCGTTACCGTATTCGTTCAGAGTAACGGTGACAGGTGTTGTGTTGCCTAGGGCTACAGCATCTGGATCAACGTCTTCTGAAAGTGGTGAAGTAACTGCTGATAGGTCTGTGTAGATCTGGAAGACTACAGAAGAACCTGGCATTGCTTGTTGTACTGGACGCTTGTCTGCGACATCGCGGACTAGAGGTACAGCACGGAGTGCAAACTCTACGTAACGATCATAAGCTGTCTGTACTAGGGAAGTACCTAGAGAACCGCCTGATGTATCTGTATATGCGTTTGTCACTGTGTCACCTTCTTTCTATTAAGGTTTGTGCGGTTAATGGATTTATCTACGACGCTGAGAAGCGTTACCTGTTAATGCGTTAAGATCTTCAATTGACTTAGCCCCTGTTATTTTTGCCATTAGGTCGGCATCTCTTGTTGGGGTATTCGCATTTTGTGTTGCGGCATTGATGCGTTGATACGCTGCCCGATTGGTTTGCTCTTCGTCGGAGATTGGAGCAGTTTCTGCTTCAGCCTTTTGAAAACCGAATACATCCGAGTTTTCAGTAAGCCATGCGTCAATCTGCTCTGGCGTTTGAACATCGCCAGGAATAAACTTGGCGACCTTATCAGGTACGCCTTTCTGTGCCAATACTTCTTTGACTGAACGATTGCGAAGATCAGATTGAATGTTTGCCAATTGCTCGGCTAATTCTTTCTTTTCTTTCTCTGCTCGCTTTAATGCTTTACGGAGATTTGCTGGACCATTTGGATCCACCTGAGTAGGTGTATCTTCTAGGTCTAGATCGTCTTCGTCATCTTCATATTGGTTTGCCATGTGGCACTCCCTTTCGTTGGTTGATGCGCAGGCCGCAAGTCATCTCAGGGGAAAGATGGTTGGCTCCCACTTCCAGTTTTTAATACACGTCATCCATACTGGTCGGTGGCGACGGAACTTAAATTAGGAAACGCCTTGGGCTGTTCCTATGCCAAGTGATTGGCCTTGTGAACTTGCTCCGGCAGATCCACCGAATTGCGATGTTTCTGCTGTTGCTAAGCGTTGACGAGTGGCTTGAGCCTGTATGGCTTCAGGACCGCTTAATGCTTCTTGTAAACCTTGTGCGGTGTTGTAGTTACCGTAGGCATTGCCGTAGATATTTGCTAATGTTCCAGCCTGTTGGTTAAGTTGTTGCGCTGATGCAAAGGCTTGTGCTTGCTTAGCGTAATCAAGTGCGCCAGCACCCATACCACCAGCAACTTGTGCAGCACCTGCAATATCAGGTATTCCTGCGCTAGATGCGGCTGCGGCTAATGTACCCTTTTGAGCAATAGCGTTAAGGATTGGTTGAGCCTTGGTTGGATCCATAAGCATTGCTGCTACGCCACCAAGATCAATACCGTAATACTGTTGTAGCGCTGCTGTTCTAGCAGGATCTACTTGAGTTGCGGCAATGTCCTTGTAAGATTGAACGATGTCGCCAACTTCTGCTGCTGATTTGTCAAGAGCGATAAACTGTTGAAAGTCTGATGGTTGATCGTAAAAGCCAGCAGGCATACCCATGTTACGAAGGGTATCTGAAATGTTTTGTTCTGATTTAAGAATATCGCCTTCGCTAAGTTGTGGCAAGCCATTGGCAGTACGCATAGCGTTTGTCTTACCAAAACGATTTTGGTATTCAGGAGTAGCCTGAAGGGCTGCATACCATCCAGCAGATGTAGTAGGAGCATCTGGCGCTGTTACTTTTGAAAGTAAAGCGTTAGCCAAATCACCCAAACCAAGTGCTTGAAATTGTGCTTGAAATTGACCAAAGGCATCGTTAACGGTTGTTTGCCGTGCTGCTGCAGCAGTTGCTGCTTGATTTGCTAATGCGGCTTTAACTGCTGCATCAACATCTGCTTGGGTAAAAGTAGTTGGTGTTGCTGGTGTAGCAGGAGTAGCAGGAGCAGGTTGCTGAACTACTGGACCTTGAACAGTGCGAGTAGTTGGAGCAGGTAGAAATGCTTGGGCTGGTGTGGTTGCCTTTGCAGCCGCTGCTATTGCTGCTTGATTAGCAGCATTGGATACGTTTGATGAGATATAGTCAGTTGCCATTACGCATTAAATCCAAATCTCTGCAATACGCTTGATGCTAAATCTGATAATTGAGCATGTGCGTTTTGGGTATACTTCCAAGAAGGATCTTGCTTAACCATTGACTGCAAATCTGATTGACTCATGGTTGTCTTCCCGTCTCCTTGTAGGTACTTCTGTACGTATGGATCGTCAAGAGTTACTGTTGCTGGATTTTTTTCAAGCAATTGAGCCACTGTGTCAATAGCAGGTTTTGCTACATCCATAGGTGAAAGTCCAGCATCTAGTTGTGGCTTTAGATAGCCGTACTTAGCCAAAGCCATGTTCTTGAAATTATTTTCAATATTGTCAAAAGTCAAGGTACCTTTTTCAAGGTTAGCCAAGTCCAAGCGAGTGTTGACATCTAGTTGCTTAGTTGTTGGGTCAATTGTGTTGACACCATACTTAGCAGCCAATTGGTTGTACTTGTCAATGTCAGATTGTTGAGCTGTGGTTTTGCCAGCCTTGATAGCATCTGCATATGAGTTAGTAAGTTGCTGTTGCAGCCATACTTGTGGATCAAATCCTGGTGTAGATGTTTCGCTACTAACGGTTCCGTCTGGATTAGTAACTGTTGTTACTGACTCTTGGTTTCCTGGCTTCTTAGCCTCAGCGACTAGCGCCTGTTGCCAAGTAAGGGTGTTACCCTTTGCATCCTTGTAAGGTGATGCCATATCCATAGCGGTTGGCATACGACCAAATACTTTGTTAAATGTTTGGTAAAAATAACCGTCTGCTACCTTGCTGTAATCTGTAGTCTTGGTTTGAGTTACAGGAGCATTTTGTCCAAAGCCTTGAGCCTTAAGGCTAGCAAGGTAATCGTTTGGATCCATTTGGCTTTGTTGTGAGCCAAGCAATACTTGAATCCAAGCGTTTTGAATACGAGTTGGATTTTTCTCAGACTTGCTGATAAGAGCAGCCTTGACCAAAGAACTACGAATTTGTGCAAGGTTTGTAGGTGTACGGGCTTGTGATAGCAAATCACCAATTGAGGTAGGAACTACCTTGCCACCTACTTTAAGTGGAATTGAACCTGTAGCACTTACTGACGTTCCTGAGTTTGGATCATAGATAGTTGATCCAGTACCAGCAGTATTGCCACCAAATGCCCCAGCAGGAACATTTCCACCATATCCACCAGCACTACCAAAGCCACCAGCATTAGTAACGGCTGGCTTAAGGTCTTGTGGTAATAACTTTAATTGTTGTGCTTGTGCAGCTGGAAGTGTTTGTACGCTTCCATCACTATAGGTTACATGGATCGTACCGTCTGCTGGATTGGCAATAGAACTTACCGGTGTTGGAGTCGCCATTTATTAACCTAACTTTGAGAATACGCTTTGGATAACTGCAGCCAAACGTGGTTCGTTTAGAGCAACAGCATCAAGGTGATTTTGCCAGTTTTGATTTTCTTCATTGACTACAGGGCCTTGAAGGTTCATCATCTTAAATTGATTTAATCGTTCTGCGTGAACTGAGTAATCGTTCATCAAGCCACGAACAAGGTTTGCTTGGTCATGGGTTGGGGCATTAGGAGAAGTAAAGATTTGTTGCAATTGGTTGTATGCATTAAGCGCATCGTTTTTACCGTTTTGATTTGTGTAAGAATCATACCATATTGGGTGAAGGTTCTTCATCTTAGTCATAACAGCAGACCAACGATCATTCTCTTGCTTCTCGCTATAGGTGTCATAGTTAGCCTTAGCTTGGGCAATAATCTTTGTGTGGGTGGCTTTATCGCCAGCAATCAAAGCATCGCCTTCGGCAATGTAGAACTGAGTTAAAAGATCTTTTGGAGCGCGAGTAGAACGAAGTCCCATATTTAGAAGTTCGTTGTACACGGTCTTATCGTTTACCGCTGTTGGATCTTGTGGGATTAAGAAGAACGCACCAGAAGCAACATTTGATTTGTCGCTAAACCATTGTGGATTATTCTTAATAAAATCAACAGTACCTTGAACGTAAGGATACTTAGCGCCTGGTATCATATTTTCAGTTTTGCTTACGGTGTAGGAAACTGAACTAGATCCATGTTCGCCAAGGAAAGTCATTAGGGCATCGTTATAGTTACCCTTTTGCTTTACTAACTTCCAGAATTCATCGCGTAGCCCAGCATCTTCTTGAGATACCTGTGGGGCTAATGGAGATAACAAACCAAGTACAGACTTGATAATCAAGATACTTCTAGCGTTATCCTTAATGCGGTTAACGTAGTTTTGTAATTGCCATTTGTCAGCATTCTGAGATGGCACTTGACCATGGTAGTAAGCCGCCGCCAAAGCCCCTGAAAGAGCATTGCTATACTGATTGCCAAAGTCAACACCATTAACGCCAGCAGCATCAACCGCACTCTTAAACCATGCAGCAGGAACTACTGTGTCAAGCATCCCACGCTTAAATGATATATCTCCGATTGTTCCTTTAACTACAGGATTAAGCGCTGGGAAAAAATCCGAAAGAATGTTTCCGCTTACTGCAAGGAACGGCGATACGCCAGGTGTTTGAAGTTCAGGCAATACAGACTTCAAAGAAGTCATGCTTCCCTTAACGGTAAGTGGTAGACCAGATACCATTGGCACACCAAATGCGTTTAGCGTACCTTGAACTGCTTCACCAAAAGCACCAGCGCCAGGTATGTAAATATACTTGTTGCCTTGGTCGTCTGTTTCCATGAAAGTAGGATCAGATAAAGCATGTTCTGCTAGTTGATAAAAGCGCAAACCTCTTGAAAAAGCAGGCGACATAATGCTTGTATCTTTGAGTGTGCGGAAAGCACGTTTCAAAGCCTGCTCTTGAGCAAAGTAAAATGGCAAGAAGTTACGAGACAATTGAGCAAATTGATTGCGCAAAGCCGTATTGTGGATCTGTGGAAGCATGCCATATGTCGCTTGTGTTTGAGCAAAGCGTAGGGCTTGGTTTGCTTCCATAGTTCCGTTTTCAATCATTGGAACATACTTGGCATAAGCGTCTGCTACGTGCATTAAATACAAAGGCTCACGTGAAAGGTTGCTTACAATTGGATCCATTACCTTTTTGAATCCAAGGTTGGCAATTGTAGTAATCCAGTTTTTACTACCAACGTAAGGCTCAAGCATCGGACCTGCTACAGCTGCTGGCATAGACTTAGGCATCTTTTGAGCCATGGCTGCAATTTCATTTAGATCTGTAGCATCACCATTAGATAGGTTCTTTGCCACATTTTTTAGAACTGTACCGTCTTTACCGATCATCATGCCCAAAGCGTTATCAACACGATCCGCCGCAAAAGCACGTGGATCTTGATTTTGCCAACGAAGAAGTGTCTTTGACTCAGCATTGTATGGCTTGTAATCACCAGCAAGGGTAGCCAAAATGCGTTGATGTTCTTTGTTAATTAAGTCTTCACGCAATGCTTTGTATTCTGCATGTTGAGGCATGTAATCAAGATGATCTTCAATTTGAAGTTTACTCTTGCTACCAAGTGCTTTTACAAAATCTGAAGCAATGTTTTTATTTACTGTTTCTTGTGAAGCACGAAGAAGGTTAGTTGCATAGCGTGGTACAAAGTGTGGGCTATCTACCGAGTAAGTTGTATATTCAGGTAAATCACGGAACATAGGACTGTTCCTTTGAATTTGATAATAATAGTTTGCTGCTTTGGTTGATTGATAAGCAGTCATTGCGTCATCACCATGCCCAGGCGATACTGCTTCTGAAAGAATATGGCCTTTGTTTGCCATGATTAATTGTTGAGCAAGATCCATCTGCTCAGGAGCAGTCATTTTTGCGGCAAACTTTAATCCACGAGCCTTGGCTTCTTGGAAGGTTGGAAAACCAGTCTTATCCCAAGCATTGCTAATGCCCTTTGAAATACCAAGGGATGTAAGCGCTGCTGGGAGAATATGCTTTGCTTCACCTGAAGTAAGGTCATAATCTGCTTTAGCAGCAGATGCTGCCAACTTAGCCTTAAATGTATTAACGATGCCATAGCGAGCAAATGTAGGGATAAGTTCTGCTGCTGCTACACGTAGACCAAAACCTGCTGTTGCAAGGGCTAATGGCTTAAAGAATGTGTTGGTATATTTGTCAGCAATAAAATCATCTGCTTGACCTAAAACTTTATTTACACGACCAAGATCGCGCACAGCCCGCTTCATTGCATAGAAGTCAGGAATGTTAAACATATCATTAGCGTGGTGAGGGTTAATACCATCAACCTTAGTATCGCCAGTCTTAGTTACATATTCACCTAATGGCTCACCAGTAACTTTTGATCCGTAGATCTGTGTACCAACTAAAGGTTCATCTATACTATTGGTTTCGTCAAATGCTTTCTTGACAAGGAAGTTATCATCAGGCAATCCCATTGCTTTCAAAGACTCAAAGTAAGTTTGGTTTTTGATAGCACGTGCAGCGTTAATATCGTTTGCTGCTACTGCTTCTGCATACTTGCCAGCCATCTCTTTGGCTGCTGAATCGCCCATACCAAAACGAGCAATACGGTATACGGTTGTGGCTGCGTCAGGCGCATTCCAACGGAATTGAGTTAAAGATAGTTTGCCAGTTTGAGCGTCAACACTGTATGGCATATAACCTGAGAAGGTCTTATATACGCCAGAGGTTAATTTGTTAACCTTTAACTGATCTTGAAGTGGCTCAGTAAACTTAGCACGAAGTAGTGTGCGCTGTGGCAGCATGGCATGACCAGCAAGGTTGCCACTCATTTCGTCAAAGTAAAGACCAGTCTTGAAGAATTGGTGAACTTCATCTACGTTGTCCATAGATCCAAGACGACCAGCTGCAATTGTTCCAAGTTGAGGATACTTTGCTGCGATTTCACCAGCGGCTTCTGCGCTAGTTTTGGCATTCTTAGCGGTATCTGCAATGTCTTGGATAGCACGATTGTAGTTACGTGATGTTGAATTAAAAACACCAGTGCCTTGACGCACTGCGTCAATTTGATCTGATGTTAAAGCAACACCTGATTGAGCATCAAGAAAATTCTTAACACCAGGAATGGCTCTCATAAGTGGATACTTAAGCTGAGTTTCTCCGGCTTTATCTAAAGTAAGTAAATTACCGCCACGCATAGCTTGACCAAAACGACCAATAATGTTAATTGGATCTGCTTCTACGTCAAAGCCAGCATCTGTTATGCCTGATACAAATGAACCGATTGATCCAAATAGACCTTTATCGGTAGACTTAAAAGCATCTCCTGCAGCTTTTAATCCAACTGTATCTAGCGCTGAACCTATTACATTGGTAAAGTCACGACCTGCTGAAACTTTATAGTTTGGATCTTCAGAGTTTTGAACCGATTGCTTGTATCCAGGAAATAAGTTTGCTAGTTTGCGCTCTGCTGCCGCTGCAACATCTGCTCCAACTGCCATACCTGCTGGACCTGCTAAAGCACCAAGTGCGCCACCGCCGATAACTCCTAGCGTGGCTGCGAAACCTGGTAAAAAACCATTGTTTGTATATACAGAGTGGATAAACTTGTAATCTTTTTGAATCTCTTGTAGTGGCTTTGCTGCCCATGACATGGCAGTAGATAAGCCATTTCCTAGTTTACCCCAAAAACTTTGTGTACCATTTGCGGCTGCTTGTTCAGCAATGCCGTCTTGTGCGCCGATGGTATTTACGGCATGCGAAACTACCTGCGAAGTAACAGCGGGATTAGTTGAATTAGCAACATCCATCGCAGCACCAGGATTGGCGGCAAGCGTAGGTGTTACCCAGTTTGTCCAGTCAATACCAGCCAAGTTAGAATGCCTGTCCTATTCTCTGCGCTAAGTACTTCATTGTAGGAGAAGCATTTGGTGCAGAAGCCATTGATTGAAATAGGCTATAAGCGGTTTGATATTGCCCTTGAATATCGCCAGTTTGTTGAACTGGGTGTGGAGTTGTTACATGCTCCCAAGGACGTTGAGATGGATCTGTCAACTTTGGAAGTGTTGACATATCTACAGGTGCTTGTTGAGCAGGTTGTTGTCCTTGCTGTGCCGCTTGGGCTATATCAGCTGTAGACATTGGCTTTACATCAGGTGTTGCTGCCATAGGCGCTGATGCTTGAAGATTAGTTAGATCTTGACCATCGCCGTAATTTGGCATACCAGATATGTAAGCTATTGATTGTTTTGAACCAGCACCGCCATCAGTTCTATTTTTTGTTGGAGTTGCTACCATTGCTGGCTTATCTGCCTGTGGCATGCTTATTCTCCCTCTTGTAGTGTTTCAATGGTTCGGGCTGCGTACTCGTGAAACGACTTTTCATCTTCCACGAAACTTGCCTGCGTCGCTAACATCTCAGTTAATATCTGAAAGAAGTTAGATATTACATCCGCAAAATCAGATGCGGTATTAGAGAACAGGGCAAATATGTCCCACTTGGTTACCCGTGTAGGAATGTTGCCCTGCTCATCCAAATTCATTTATTTACTTCATTGGCTTTCCGGCAGTTGTTCCTGTGCCTTTTGTGCCTGAAGGTTGCTTTGAGTAAAGACTTGTTGAAGGCTTAGCCTTTGAAGCGCCTGCCTTTGATTGGATACCAGTCTTTTGTGTTACTGCTTGTGAGGATCCATGTCCACCTTGGTTCTTTGGTGAAGGAACCTTTGTAGTCAGTGATGACTTCATTGTTGCCATTGTTTATCTCCTATAGGATTGAATTAGACAGCCAAACGCGTTTTATACTGGCTGCCTTCTGATAACGCCTGCCGATAGGTTTGGCGCACCAGAAGATGAAAGTCCTGCGAGTAGTGTCTCTAATGCAGGTCGTCCGCCAGGTGCCATTCCTGCTTGTCCTGGAGCAACGCCTTGCATTCTTCCAGTAGCAGACAATCCTGGTGGGAGTTGTCCTTCTTGACCAGGTTGTCCTGGTTGAGTAGGCTCCCCCGAAGGAGCCTGTCCAGGGGCTTGTGCCTCACCTGCGGCTGCAACTTCAGGGGAAACTTCTTGTTGTTGTGGCATAAAAGCCTCAGCAACTACTTCTTCAATTGACCTACCCTTAGCACGACCATCAATTACTTGGGCCATTGCTGTAAGAATCTTGGAAGGATCTTGTCCCTGTGCAGCCATAGCAGGTAGCGCTTGAGCATAACCTGATACTGCTTGAATTAACGCATCGCGTAATTCTTCAATTTCAACTTTTTCTTCTTCCATGGTTACGTTTAGTTCCCATGGCATCTGACGACGCAAGAAGTCACGAGAGATAAGTTTATCACCACGTGCTTGTAATCCGAATACCAAAGCGCGGTTTGGATCTAGTCCAGCCATTAGGCCATAAGTAACATCGCACCAGTAATCGCCTTGGATTGCATCCTTTGGCTTATAGGTAATTTCGTAAGGAGCGCCAGCGTTAACACCGCGTACTTCCTTCTCAACATCACCAAATAACTTTTCGTCCATCGTAAAGCAGATACGCATTACATGGCGGAAGGTTTCAGCAAGTACTGCTTGTGCAGTCTTGACTTGGGTATCAAAGCCACCCATTAGGGCTTGTACACCACGACCAGTTACGATTGAACCTGATTGTTGTCCTAGACGACCTTCAGGGTAACGTGAGCCGGTGCGTAATTCTTGATCTAGTTGTGCTGTCTCTTGGAAGATGCCGTTAGGAATATCAAGACCAACACGGCGGATCTTCTCTGGATTAGCAGAACGGATGGTTGCATCTGGTCCGATTTCAAGAACGTTAACATCTGCTGGTAGAGCAAATGGTGCTTGAACAGACTTTTGTGCTGCTTCTAGTTGAAGTGTTGCAAATCTAGCACGGGCAACTTGTACCCACATGATGTCGTCAAACTGACCGCGTTGGTTCTCATCTGAGTCAACGCCAGGACGAACAGCAATAACCACTGGCAATTCGCCAAGGGTATTCTTAGCACGTTCAAGAACTAGGTTTCTACGCTCTGGGATAAAGAGAACTAACTCATCCTTATCTTGGTAGCGGAATATCTCAAGCATACGCTCTGAGTTGCGGTTCTCATATTGTCCGCGGATTTCGCCTTCAAGTTCTGGAAAGTCATTGATAAGTTCGCGCACTGTTTTTTGGTAGCGCTTGGTGTAGGAAAGCAACTTGCCGAATCTATCGTATTCAGGATAGGTACCAATTGGGCTATCAATACGAATCATTGGGCGATTGTTTTCGTAGTCTGGTTCTACGATGAAAGCCAACATACCGTAGGTGATGTAGCGATCTGCACCTGAGTACATCAAAGTCTGTAGGTTGCATGTGTCGCGGTATCCAGCAGCAATCATGGTGCGGATGTCAGCGCGTTTTCTAGCACGATCTGAGGTGCTATTAGTTGTCATGCAAGAGAAGGTAGGAAGCGGTGCGATTACTTCTGATACGTCACGGGCAGCAACGTCAATGAAGTTGGCAACCATTGGCTTAGGGAATTCATCAGGGAACATGCCAGGGAATACCTGTTGAATGTTACCTTGACGGATTGAAAGCAAGTCTGCATAGCGAGCATCACGAGTATGGTAATGATCGCGTAACTTGCGTACCTTTACCGCAAGTACGTCAATATCTGTTGCCATAGAAGGTTCCCCCGTTGACTGCTAGTTTTTCTTGAAGTTTCTGATATTCCTCTAGGTTCACTACTCGGCGCTGTTTCAACTGATCGCGGGTAGCAAAAGGATTTTTTACGAAGGTACCACCATATGCACCTGCTTGGTTGATGTAGTCACGCATCTGCGTCTCTGCAAACCACAGAGCCATAGGACCGTCTTGCTTGTTCTTAGTTCCTGCTGACCAAGTAATTAATTGCTCAATCAGCGCTTTAACATGTTCGTTGTCGGCTCGTGGCAATTCCAATAGGTTGTTTTTCATATGTTTGCCTTGGTTGTCTACAGAGCCGAACAGTCCCGCCATAGATGCCACACCGAATTCAGCATCCATCTTGTTTGCGCCAGTATAGTGTTGCACTAGCCTGATACCTCTAGAAGCGAGGTGGCGGTTAATTTCTTCGTCTTGGGTAAGGAACAATTGAAACGCGTTCTTTTCAATTACCCATACCTTTGGGCGGTACTTGTCCGTCCATGTCTTAATTAAATCTCTGATCTGCTGTGGGGTAGGTGCGGGCATCCGTGATGCCTCTAGCAAATACCGCTTGCCTGTGGTTCTATCGCCAGCCATTACGATTGAGAAAGTATCGCCAGACATGGCAGGATCCATTGAGCAAACAATGTATTGATCGTTAATAACATCAGGATGTCCTGGTGCGCCAGGAATCAAAGGTCCGATTGCTCGCATACCTGAGATAGATCCGCGTACACAATCAGGACTAAAGATTGCAGTTGACTCAACATCTTGCTGTTGGTAAACCATAGCCCAAGTCTTTGGGTCAATAAGTCCACGGCGCTTGCGTAGATGCTCACCTGACCAGCGTGGGTATAAACCGTCTGCATCTGGCAGAGTATCGTCAGCATCCCATGGGCGATCTGACTTAGGCCATAAGGTTACCCAGTCATTTGGGTCATCCTTAAATTCTAAAACAGCTGGCATAGCCAAGTAGGTCCAAGGGCTAACACCATCAGGGTAGCGATCTGGGTTACGCATCTCACGGTATAGGTCCATTGGATCTACGCGAGTGCCTACGCAGAGAATTTTTCCGGTAGGACCAACACGGGTAAGAACTTCCTGTTGGATCCAGCGGATCTGCTTTTCATACTCACCAGCGTTGGCGAGGGTAACGCAGTCGTCAAGAATAATTAGATCGGCACGTGCGCCGTAGATCTGACCGCCGATACCTAGAGCTTGAACGGTTGGATCTTTTTCACCTGAGTCGCGCTCAAGGTAAATGCTGTCTGCGGTCCACTTGTCTGCGGTGGCCTTAAAGCCTTCTACTGGTGCGTAGCGTCTTTGTAGTTCTGCCCATTGAGGCGCGGTAAGTCTTTGCTTGATGGCGTAAAGGAATTCCTTAGCCATTGCCTGAGTCTTAGAAACTAGCTTGATACGGACGTTGGGATTTGTGACGATCCGATAAGTCACGTAGTCAATTGAGATTGTCATGCTCTTGGCGTGTTCAGGCGGCATGTTAACCAGCACGTAGTTCTTAAAGCCCTTTTCGTACTTCATGTTGCCATGAAGCCAAGCAGGCTCACCCTCTTCTAGCAGAGAGGTGATGTTGCGTTGGTGTGGGAAGGTCTTTGAGTTTAGGTACTTAGCCCGAAAGTCCTCAAAAGAGATTTCAACATCTTCAACCGCCACTACACCCTTACGCTTTTGAATTACGCGAAGTAGGTCTACGGCTTCCTTAAATTGCGGATCGGAAGCCCGATAATATTCGTAGGACTTGACTGACTTGCCTACAGCGCGACAAGCATCCTCTACAGTCACCCCATCTTCCAAAAGCGCGAGAATGCGCTTCTTGGCATCTGGGGCGGAAAGTTTGGCACCTGGTGCCAACTTGTAGCTGTTGCTCTTATCGCTAATGGTAATAATCCTTTGAGGGGGCTGCCTAGGGGCAGCAATTGGGTAATCTTTAGGGGGCGCTCTTAGCGCCTAAAGTTTTTGTTTTTTCCTATTGGGAAGCCTTCAAGGCTTACGGCTTCCAACCCTAACTACGTCAGCCCCAAAGGCTGACTCCGTACCACACCGTTCGTCTCAACTGCATCGTTCGCTTAAGGCTCACTCTGCCGTGAGCCGAACGGACAGAACCGTATTTATTTTAACCCCTATATATACTAAGGCGTTCCTTTTGAGGTTTATCCCGCTTTTTAGTGTGTGATGTTAATCACACGGCATAAAGTCAGTATTTTATACTGCTTTTGGGCTATAAGATTTTCACCACACTAATGGTAAATCTCATATATTGAGACGCTATTTGTATCACATAATGGGCTGGGCCGCCTATATTTAGAAAAAATATTTGGGTGGATAGTGCGCCCCACAACACTCGTTTATTAAAACCCCCCGAGTTGAAATCCCTAGAAAACCAACCCAGCCGAGGAATCTTTTTTGTAGCCCAACCCAAACCGATGCCCTCTTTTGCGATGCCGTCTTTTTATTTTGGTGTATAGGTCGCCCTTTTATTAGCGGTCTGGGGTGGTTCGGTGTCGTTCTCGGGGCTTGGTCGGGGAGTTTGGGGAGTTAATCCGACAAGCACGAGGGACAGTCCCCCGCGACCTAAACCAACCAGATCAACGACCTAGACGACCCAAGGCAGGACCAACCAACCGACCCAAAGCCTTCCAACTAAGGGGCAAACCCCAAGCCTTCAACCCTTGGCAATTGACCCAATAAGCCGTTAAAGCTTCAACCTGGTCGGCCCAACCGGTGCGGTGCTGCTGGCATTTACAGCTGAAAATTGACCCAAAAATTACCCTTCAAACCTGCTTGTCTTTTGACCAAAGATCGGCAATAATTGACCCAAGGACCAAACAGGTCCGCACCTTGGAAGGGGTAAAAAATGGCTAAATATCAAATGGTCATCGGCTTTGAAACTGACCGCGAACTAACCGAGAAGGAATTGGGAGATTTGCAAAATAATTGCGTTGTGCAAATTGACGACCCAGCAGACAGCGAGGGAAGCGATTATGACTTCACGACTTCAATTCTTGGTTGCGATGTAGACAAGGTAGGCAACTAATGAAAATTACAGACATGACTACAAATGAAGTTGTATTTGAAAGTCAATTGGCGGAGATGCCAAAATGGGCGCAAGAGATGGACGCCATCTTTGAAAATTGGAACTACTCGCCAACAATTGAAATGCTCGGTGCTGGTTGTTTTGTATTCTTTTTTTATGACTTACCAAATGACCAACGCCTTGGCATAAATGACGAGTGCATAGTCCTTTACACCTCTGACCCTGACTGCGAAGGAATTTGGTCTTATTACTTCCCTTCACAAATGGCGATAGTAAATAGGACTTTGTGCGCCGTCCGTATTTTTGAACTGATGAAAGTGGCTAACAAATGATCGCAACCATCATTGAAGCAGCACTCATCACCATCGGCGCAATTTGGCTGCTTGCCTATCTTGCCGTCAAATTCATAGAACTAACCGACAACAAATAAGGCGAAACGCCCTTCGGGGCGTCTAGGCGTAACGCGCCTACTGATGAGCCTAAGCAATTCAGCAACTACCTCGGAAGGGTAAAAATGCAGACAGAAACAAAGACACCAGCCCAACAATTCGCAGACGATTACCTGCTAATCATGGAAAACGACCAAGCGACTTACCTTCAAATTAAAGACATGGCGGAAGGCTTAAAAGTCTACGAATTAGCCGAAGCCCTACAGAACGATTATGACGAAATGATGTCCCAAATTATTGGGCAGGATGATACAGTCAACCATTGGCTAGCCCGTCAGATGCTTTTGTGTTGGGGCATTGAGCCTTTCATTTTGATCGCTCGCGCCGTGAAGGAGTGGGAAGCATGATCTACGACCAAAACAACAACTGCAAAGAGTGCGACCAATACATCTACGACCAGCACCTAAAGAATTGCAGTCATTACATCAAAGAAACTTTGTTGGAGTTTTTTAAGCGAATTGAAAGCGAAGGGATGAAAGCATGAACCACAAACACGAACCTTGGGGAACTGAGATAGTCCTAGAGAGGCGAGAAGCAGACGATTACACCAAAGTTTCCGCCACTTGCCCATGCGGTCAGGTTTTAATCAGGCAGACCGCGCCAAAAGGATCTAAATACAATTGGGAAGGTTGGACAGAAGCTTGATTTACAGCTGAAACTAATCCCCTGCTCATGGCTCGCGCCGTGGGCAGGTGGGAAGGGTCAGACACCTAACCAGGTTGTTGACGAGCCGAGAGCGGCTTGCCTATAATCAGACAACCATAACCAACTACACGAAAGGCACGGCACATGAGCGACAATAGACGGACCGAGAGCAACGCCGGACGAATTGCCTATTGGCAAATGAAGGCAGAACTATCACGCAAGGCATTTACCAAACAGGTCGCAGAAGGCGACAAGCAAGGCGAAGCAGTAGCCAACCTTGAACGCTTTATCCATGCAAAGAATCAAGTAGCAATTCTACAGTCGGGGCAAGATATGTCTTGGCTTAACCCTACAAACGGAGATGTGGCATAAATGGACGAATTAACTTATCTAATAAACGAAGGGATAAACGCATAATGAGCGCACAAAACTATGACGACTTAATAGCCCACAGAGGGCACAAATTAACCTTGCATACCTATTACGACGAAAATGTAGCGATAGAGTGTGAGGACTGCTTTGAAGTTTTGTTAGATTACGACAACGAAAGGGCGACAGAATAGACGGATTCATATACGACGAGCAGGCAGGGGAGTGGCTATTTACTTGCACCGCTTGCCAGCAAACTATCTACGGCCCGACACGCAAGGATCTGCAATACCAATACATCAAACATGCAATAATCAGACCCATGGAAGCGCGACTATGCGTTGCCATTTACTAGAACGGACAAAGAGCGATGACTACACAAGACCAACTAGACGATCTAACCACCACTATCGGGGAAGCACTACGCGAAACCTGGCTAAAGGGCTACACCACGGCAGCCAGCGAAGTGCTAGCCAACGCAATTGCAGAAATTGAAAAACGAGCCAGCCATACCGGCAACGAAGGCACGAACATGGGGCTAAATATCGCTATCGCTATCCTAAAGGAGCAACTCAAGTGATTATTTTTTTTGCCATAATCGCAGGGTTAATGGGTATAGCTTTTGAGTCAGCACTAAACAAGTGGGAACGATGAACTTTGACTCAGATATGCCAGCACTATGTCGGACTACTGACCCAGACATTTACTTTCCAGATCCGATGAAGTCGCGCCAATTAGCAGGACCAGCAGGGCAGGAGATAGTGGCGCAGACTATTGTCGCGCTTGACCTATGTAAAGCCTGCACAATTCAGCAGGCATGCCTACAATTTGCGGTCAATAACCGTGAGTTTTACGGTATATTTGGTGGCAGTATGCCATTTGAAAGAGAAGCAGTAATAGCCGAATTAAAGGGGCAACCTACTGCCCTACCGTTTTATACCAAGCTACGTAAAGCAGTCTTGGAGATACGAGAGGACTTAGTATGCCCACCAATTCCACAACCAAACAGACCTTATACCCCGTACGTAGAATACTTGCCACCCTACTCTCCCTCATCCTCATCTCAGCAGGAGTAGTAATCGCCCCATTTAGCCCTCTGAAGGCTGAATTAAGGGCATCTGACGGCTATGTATGGACCAAGAGCGAAGTCAAAAGATGGACAAAACTGCTCTGGCACACCTCAGAAGCCCAATGGAAATGTCTTTATGATCTGAACATGCAGGAGAGCAAGTGGGATTACAAGGCAGTCGGGGCTAAGACTAGCCAGGGTAGGGCATACGGAATTGCCCAAGCCTTGCCAGCTGATAAGTATGAATACATATCCAAGGACTGGAGAACTAACCCAATGACGCAAGTCGTATGGCAAAAAAAATATATTGAAATTCGCTACGCAGGAAAGCCCTGCTATGCTTGGAAGCACGAGTTAAGAAGGGGCTGGTACTAATGAGCGTAATGAAACCAGGATTAGTAGAGAAGTTGCCAAAGATTTACTTTCATATATTGGCAAAGGATAAAGGCAAGGTGCTGGACTATTGGCTAGAACAGAACCTAAACAAGATAGATTATCCAAAAGATCGGATCGGGCTATTTTTCAGAACCAATAACAATAACGACTACACCAGACGGATCATAGATAACTGGATGGATGACCAGAAGGAACGTGGCATAGATTGGTACGACATGGTGCTAGATGACGAAGATGTACCAGAGCCAGTCCAGAACTTCGGCGTACACGAATGGAATCCAACCAGATTTAAGGTGCTAGGCAAGCTACGCGAGGAAGGAATAGCAGACGCTAAAGATCTAGGCTATGACTTCTATTATGTCTGCGACGTGGACAACTTCGTAATGCCGCACACGCTACGCACTTTGGTTAGCTATAACCTACCCGTAGTAGCCCCGATGTTGCGCTATGCGGTGGTGGATGAACAAGATCGCCACGCGCCATACTCCAACTACCATTTCTTGGTAAATCAAAACGGTTATTTCTTGGATGAAATTAACTACTATCGTGTACTTAATGGCGAGATACGTGGACTGATTAAGTGTGATGTGGTTCACTGCACCTATCTGATCCGCGCCGACATACTGCCACAAGTTAAGTACGTCAATGGCTCTGATGACTACGAGTATGTAATCTTTAGCGACACACTACGCGATCTAGGCATCCCGCAATACCTGGATAACCAAGAGATATACGGATACTTAACGCTGGATGAAAACGTAGAAGCATGTAAGAAGTGGATGAAGGTGCTGGCAGATGTCAAGAGATAACGACTCAGATAAAGCACTGCCTTATATCATAATAACAATCGTGGCTTTACTAGCCTTGACTGGTTGGGTATTTAGATGACTCACGATGAACTGCTGGAAAGAATTAGCCAATATTGGAATGCGATTCCCTACCTTTCGCAGGCTCTTGAAGCAGTAGTGGAATTGCATAAGCCAAAGATAGATAATCACATACAAGAAGTATGTAGTTATTGTTCCGAGATTACTTTTTATTCCGAGATGGATGAAGCAAGTTATCTTTATCCCTGCCCTACTATTCAGGCTATTGAGAAGGAATTGGAATGAGCGCAAAGCCAACTGAACTACGCAAACTTATAGCCCTGCTAGATCAAGAAGCCCCCAGCGCCGAGTGGTTAGCCAAAGAAGTATTTGATATGGTTGAAGGCATGCTCAAAGCACGAGAAAGATACGTAGTATTTGCAGTCCACCCAAGCCTTAACCTGGTGCAAGCAGTTGGACCATACGATACTAAGAAGCAGTTGGAAAAGGATTGGTTCAAGCGCATCGGTGCGTATGATCGCAACAGCAAGGCAGTATTTGCATTACTGAAAGATCCTGATACAATTAATACAGTAGAGAAGTGATGCGGTGTATCCGTTCCACTGCATCTAGTCTGCTCCTGCTACCCTTCCAGCAGTTGTAGCGACACAACAAAGGCCCGTTGGTAAATCCCAGCGGGCCTTATTGTTTTGTGTCTTCCCCTTACACAAACCTATATTCGTTTTGGATTATCAGTTGAATAAAATCCAGTACCCTCAAACCTAACAGGCGGCGCGGTCCAGATACGGCTCATAGTTTCCTGGCAGCATATTGGGTTATCACCTTCGGCATGGATAGATCGCTCTAGCTCTTGCACTCCACCACATACATTGCAACGGTAATCATACTTCGGCATCAGTTACCTCTTCATTCAACGGACATTCATCGGTACAATTCCAAGCCAAGGTATGATAAGCCTTACCCTCAACCTTAACTATTTCGGTATAGCAATCGGCGGTATGGATAATATCTTTCACATCTCCACCTCTTCCTTGAACGGCGACTGCCCACCAAGTCTTTGATTTAACCGGCGCAAAGCGCCATCTACCCTGCGATGAGCAGTAGTATCGGATACTTCTAACACTTGGGCTATCTCCTGAAAGTTTAATTGCTCAAAAAATTTCATCTGCAAAATCAATTTGTCCTGCGGATCTAACTTAGATAGCGCACGGCGTACATCAAACAGTTGGATAACATAGTTGCCACCTTCAGCTGCGTTGCCACCACCACCAACTTTTGGCTTGGTGCTATCGGTAGTATTAACTACATCTTCCCAAACAAACGGAAGCAACTCACTCAAAGTAACAGGTGAGTAATAGGCTTCATCATCCAATTGGTAGCCAAGATATTGAGCCTTGCGACGACGACAATACTTATCAGCATGGCGGGTCAATGTCTTACCTAGTTGGCGCATGCCACTCTTGTATACATCTTCACCTTGGCTATGATCTAACCAGCCACGAACCTTTTCTTCACGACGCACGATCCATACCAGCAACTCTTGACGGACATCAGACACGTCAAAGTAGGTATTGTATTTGCGATGCACGATGCGAGCTACTTGGCTGGCAATGTCGGTTGCTTCTTGTAACCAATCAGCCACTAACTAAACTCCTTGGATCGCGTAGGTATTCTTGTTGTATTGCATAGCAAGGAAAGCGCATCTTAGGATCAAAGAACTTCTGATCTTGTGCTTCCCATCCATACATCCAACCAATGATATTGGCGGTGTAATGGCTTGGTAGTGTAACTAAAAGATATTTTCGCTCTGGGTTATCACTTGGATCTATGAGCAACTTACCTGTCTGGTAAGCGGTAGTGCGTACTTCAAACTCTCCGACATCGCCGGATTTACGATCTGCAAACAAAGTAAAAGGAAACTTATCCTGCCATCTAGCAATTGCAATCTCACCCAAGCAACCAGATATTTCACGAGCTACCTGCTCTACCCAAGTAGGTGCAGCGCCACGTGAAGCATCGTTACCTTTGGCACGATTGTAATTAAATCTAGATACTGCCTCGGTGGTTGCATAAGCAACATCACCAGGGCTAAGTTTGATTTCTACCAGCGCCATACCTTGCCTTCAACGGTAAACGAATTCTTTACAATTGGTACAAGTTGTGGCATAACTGTTTGACCATCAACATGCAAGATGCCAAAGCCTTTGTTCCATGTGAACAGACCAGCCTTGATGTAACGAGCATAGCGATAATCCATTAGGTTACCAAGTTCCATACCCCACACGGTCTTAGTCTTACCAGCCCAACCTTGTGTATGGTGTGTAAGTCCTGCTCTATGTGTATGTCCACAAGCAACTGACATACCTGCTCGCTTAGCCAAACCTAGTGCAGTAGCACCAGCAGTTGGTTGTACGTTGCCTTCATCACCGTGCATGAGTAGCCAGCCTGGTGCAATCTCGTATGGATCATGGTGGTATTCAATACCTAGTTCATCCAATCGTAAAAATTGTTCAATCTCTAATTCAGGTAGACCAAGAAACCCTGGCACCTTTGATTTAATTTTATTGTAAAGTCTATCGCTATGGTTACTGCGTACCATATGTTCAACAGTTAAATCCTCTAGCAACTTAACAGTAATGTCGCGGTGTCTTCCCAAGTCCCGCTGCCATTCACCCTCGCCGCCCTCTTCCCAACGACTGATCTGCGGGAAGTCAATTTCATCTCCGCATGTTGCAACCACATCTGGTTGATATGCACGGATAAACTTCTTGATTGCGTTGGTTGCACCAACATCGTGGTACGGGCTTTGTAAGTCTGAAAGGATAACTATTGTTTTCATTTGTTACTCTCCGATTTCATAAATAAAACCCAATGTGTACCCATTCTTTTTCCAGATGGATGCCCCAAAACTGGCTTGTGCTGGGGGGGGGCAAGCGTTAAGATTTCTTTTAGTGAAATAGAAACTTCATTCCACTTAAAGATTAATGTTCCATTAGTTTTTAATACTCGGAAGCACTCGGAAAATCCTTGCGCTATATCTTTCTGCCAAGTATTGTCATCAAGAACGCCATACTTCTTACGCATCCAAGACTTTTCACTAAGTCTAAACATGTGGGGTGGATCAAATACAACACATTGAAATGACTCATCTGGGTATGGAATGTTTCTAAAATCCATAACTTCATCTGGCTCAATATGAATTGTTTGTCCATTGGTGAGAAGATGAGTTTCTTTTTCTCGGATGTCACCGAACAATACTCGTTCATCTTTTTTATTAAAATAAAACGAACGCATGCTAGAAGCTGGATCTAATATCAGTTTCATTTAGGCCATAAGCCTCTCTGTACCATCAGTCCGATAACACCGTAGTTTGCCAAGTCTTTGAATGAATCTTCAATACTCTCGTGTTGTGGCTTGATGCCATCTTTCTTAACCAAGTTCTTCAAGCGTTCAAACTTATCGCCAATACGTACAAGCAAGCCATTGATCGCACCACCATGAGCATGGTTGATATTGCTAGGACCGTAATCTAATTGCTTGGTAATCATAAGGTTGCCAATCTCATCCATTACAGCCCAAACGTTGGCTACAAATTCCTTATGGTTGGCAGGGTAACTGTTATCTGATTTGTCTGTTGGTCTACGCTCAGCACGATAAATCCAGTCTGTTGTAGAACCGTTACTGCCAAAATCAAATCCTCGCTCACTCATGTTCTCCCCCTATATCGTATTGACCTTTGTACATATAGTTCTTTGTATCTTTATCTAACTCGTATAAGTATAACATCTTAACCCCGTCACCAAGGTGTTGAACCATCTCAATGCTATCCAATACCCACAACGCAGTTGGTACATCTGCACCATCTTTTGGTCCACCCATGAATTGCGGGCAGAAGTCTGTCATTTGTTTTCCTGGATGACGTTAATAGTTATCTTGCCACCAGTAGCAGTATCGTATTTACTAGCTATCTGAATAGCTTTAGTAATAATCTTCTTAGCCTTAGCGATGTCATCAACAAGTACGCCACCTGCTAGTGCAGACATAGCACCAAGAGCAAAGCGCTCACCACTACCAGCCACATAGAGATTATCTGTTGTGCGTTCCCAGCCGTAATCCTCTTCAATGCGATACACCTGTCCCTTGACTACTACAATCCAAATGTTGTCGTTAACTACCGCATCTTCGGCTTTGTTAATCTCATAGCCAGCCTCGTTAAAGGTACGGCGCATGGCTGGTATCAGCATGCGGGTCATGTATTTGTCTATGTCTTTGGTGTTTACAGCAGGCGGAGTAAAATCATGTTGAAGCAAGTTAATACCGCGTACTGCCCCAGCTGCGGCAAAAACGATGTCGTTATTCTTAAACACCTTGCCATCTGGGATGTTGATAGCAAAGCCATCTTCATCAGATGATTGTGAGTCAGCACCTAGGACTACCCAGTCAGGGCCTTGGATCGCAGCGATGGTTGTCAAAGTCTTTTACCAATCCATTCAATTACATTTACAGTAACGGCATTACCCATCTGCTTGTAACGGTGTGAATCTGATTGCCCATCAGTCCAGCCATCAGGAAAGCCTTGCAGTCTTTCACATTCAACTGGGGTAAGGCGACGTACATCTGTTGCCGTAGCTACACCATGCCCACTAATGCTATCTAGTGTGTACATAGGACCGTCTTCCTCTCCAAAGCCTTTACCTTGTGGACCTGCCGTGTCGCTTCTGCCTATAACAGTTCCTTGAATTGGATAAACAGTTGCAACCATTGGAGTATTTAACCCACCTGTTCCCATAAAACTTGTTAAGGTGTTAATTGTATCACCTTGTATTCTTGCACCGTCGGATCTATGCGGGTGAAATACAATGACAGTTGTCCTTACATCACCGCAATCAAATGCATTAAGTGTTGGCATCACTCCACCCTCAATCCAAGTTTCATAATCCGTATCGCTCTGCGCTCTACGGCTTTTGGTGAACCAATAGGGTTTCACTTCCACCACCCAAGTCACCACCATTAGCCCTTAAAGTGCCAGTGCCTTCTTGATAATTAGCAAATGAAGATGGCGTAAAGCCACTTACAACTACATTATCTTCTGGTCTTTTGTAAGAAGTTGCAGTTATTGTTGTTGGTCCTTCGGTGTATCCCGCGAAACTTGATTGACCAAAGCTTCTTGGAGAGCCGTTGGTAGTACTTTTCCTCTTCTGTTTGCTCGGCGCAAAATTCCTTCGCATGCTTTCTTGCTCAATGAATACCGGCTTTCCACTTCGGTCAATAGTACTTCCGACAATGAAGACTCTTCGGCGTCGTTGGGGTACTCCGAAGAATTGCGAATCCAAAACTCGCCATTCAATGTGGCGATACCCTGCGTTGGCCAGTTCAGTAAGGACGACTCCGAAATCGCGTCCTTCGTTGCTTGATAGAAGTCCAGGCACGTTTTCCAAGATGATAGTTTGTGCTTTAACTTCTTGTGCAAATTGTATGGCGTCCCAGAATAATCCACTTCGTTCTCCAGCGATACCAGCACGTTTGCCAGCGACGCTGACGTCTTGGCACGGGAAGCCCCCGCAAACAATGTCAACTCTTCCAATTAGATCAATCTCCTTTGCCCATTCAATTGCTGTGGTTACATCATCATGCAATGGCACATCAGGCCAATGCTTCTTTAGTATTTTTTGTGCGTGTTTGTCTATCTCTACTTGACCAATGCAGGTATGACCTGATCGCTCAAGCCCTAGATCAAAGCCACCTACTCCTGCAAATAACGAAACAAATGTACTCATCGCGCCTCATAAAAGTCTATTAGTTTGATCGGTGAACCGTAGAACCGCAGGTGTGTAAGCGGATACTCAAAAGGAAACTCTCGTAGGTTTAGCCCACGATGCCCACCGACATGGGTATTGTTATTGTTATGTCCGATGTCGTTGCAGATCAAAGCATACTTGCAACTGGCTACGATCTTATCCATAATGATTTCAACTGTCTCATTAGGTAGATGTTGCAAGACATCTTTAATCAAAATCAGATCTACTTTTGGTAGTTCAGCCTCAGCTGCATTGGCTTGGACAAACTGTATGTTATCGGTAGCGTTTAATTTGGTAGTCTCAAGTATCTTCTCAGATACATCCATGCCAATATACTCTTTGCCTTCAAGGTTATAATGCTTACCCAATTGCCAATCGCCACAACCAATATCAAGAACTGTCTTGATGTTAGATTGAGCCAGCATCTTATTGACTTCATCTATCCAAGGCATGGCGTTAGCAGGATCAGATCCTGGACCAGACCCTACACCCCACACACCAGTGGTGTAGATGTTGTCAAAGACTTCGGATGTTTTCATGCCGCAATTCTATCATTAAACCAGTCTACTCCGCTTTGTAAATAGACTTCGTTAACATCACAATTATCAGGCAGATGGATTACTTCGGCTTTATCCAAGTCTTCTTTAATCCTCTTTGCAAGCTCTTGTCCTGGATTGCGGCCATCTTCTTTAACATCGTTGTCTGCGAAAATGAGGATGCGACTGTACGATTCAAAAAGTTTAGGGAACCAGGGCTTCCATTGAGAAACTCCAGCAACTCCCACCGCAGGTATGCCGACGATACCCGATACAACAACGGTGTCAATCTCGCCTTCGCAAATGGCAATTGTGTCGCTGTGCTTATGCAAGTCATTGACATTAAATAGCCCAATCTTTTGCCCCGTAGGCCATAGATACTTAGGTGTGCTTTCATCAATGGCACGAAATTTAATACCGACAACACCCGCTGGCGTTTGGTAAGGGATGGATAATCTTCCAACTGCATGTTCATGTCCCGCACTAGGCTCCACGACGCTTCCAAGACGGAACGTATTTACGACTTCCTGTGTTATGCCCCGTCCCTCTAGGTAAGAGAGAGCCTGTGGTGTTATTGCGTTGCAATACTTTTCGGCTGCTTCCGTTAGCAATCTGCGCTGCTCTGCGTTTAACATCTGTAAACTCCTTTAAGTTTTCCTTCGCTTGTACTAATGTGTAGACATCGCCTAGCACCTGGCACACTAGGCAATTGTAGCCTTGTGTATCTAGGTTGTAAGCGGCACTGCTATGGCTATCATCATGGATGACACACTTGCATGGTATCCAGCCATGCCGATCTGTAACGGTTACACCGTAATGTTCTAAGACCGCACCAAGATCGGGCTTAGATTCCATTGGTTACTCGTAGCCATTGGTCTAGATCTTGGATAACCCAAGACTGTTCTAGTCCTGCCATACGACGCTTAACTATTACATAGGCTGGTGGCACTGCATCTAGACTTCTAGCCTTAGCGTAGTTGGCTGCTTCAACGCAAGCTTCTCGCCAAAACTGTGGCAAATCCATCTTGACTGTTGCCTTTAACTCAAAGACGTATGGTTGCCCAGCTACTATGGCAACCAAATCGCCTTCGTCGTCTTTGCCGGCGAGTCTTAATCTTTCGGCGTTAACGCCTTTAGATCTAAACCATTTGAGTACAGATGTTTCAAACAAAGAACCTTTGCGCTTACCATAACTGCTCATAGTCCAAGCATACCAATCAAGTCTTGTGCATTACGCTTAATCAAATAGCGACGCGCTAGGGCTTTGTCTTCATCAGATATTTCTATATCTGTTTCTTCAAGCCATGCGGCAGCTGTTTGCATGCCATCTTTCCAAATGGTACTCACTGTATTTGACTCCAACTCTGTGCGATGAATTGGGAAGTACGATCTGAATACATAGTCATACGGCTGGCATCAGCCCATAGAGTTACATACTTAGAACCATCTGCACTATTTGCAGCAAAGCGGTTCTTAACACAAGCAACTCTAAACTCGCCAGTGGCTGGCACTAGCGCAACGGTTAAGATCATTTCAGGTAGTTGAGCGATCTTGCCCTGGATAGCTTTACGACTTGGTGGCATATCTGGTCTGCCTTCTGCTTCTGTGGTGTGGTGCAATAGCATTACTGCTGCATCAGTCTCACGTGCGATGTGGTGCATAGCCTTGGCTATCTCACGCAACCCAGCCCATTCATCATTGTGTAGCGACACCACGTTCATGGCATTGTCCACAATGATCATGTGCGGATATTCACCGTATGCTTCGGCATAAGCACGGATAGATAGATCTATCTCATCTAGCGTAGGGCTTGGATAGAAGTCAAACTGTAGATGCTTAATGCTCTCCAGCTCAGCCCCGTAAAAATCCTGCCCTGCACCAGTTGCAAATGCTTCTTCAACTGTTGAAACTTTATGACCAGTAATCATTGACGCTGCACGAATTGCGGTTGTGTAACCGTCTGTGTCTGCTGATATGTACAGCGTTGGCACTTTCATTTGCACTGCCATCCAAAGAGCGATGAGTGATTTACCAGCGTTAGGCTGACCTGCAATCATTGTCATCTGCCCCCGCCTAAACCTAATCCCTTCTTGTTGCAAAGGTGGGAATAGGTCAGGCAGTAGTGCATAATCATTGGTGCTTTTCGCTGCCGCTTGATGTAGTGACAGCATCAGATATTAACGAACGAACTTAGGCTCGCATTGATCTGGTGTACCCTTCGGTGATGGGCAGAACCAGCCCTTCCAAGCCTTTGGTGCGCCTGGCTTAGACTCACGCCATACCAATGCACCGTGCTTGCAATGACCTTCTACTGGTGTTGCAGTAGGAGCAGGAGTAGCAACTGGTGTTGCGTTAAATGCTTGGGTTGCATAAGCAACTGCACCTGTTGATCCAAGTGCTTGTGATGTTGATGTGATTAGTGATGCAGTATCTTGAAGGCTGGTTAGTTGCCTTTCTAGTTCTGCTTGAGTTGTGGCATACACGTTGATGAGTGTGCCGTCAGTCAACTTAAAGTTGACCTGTAGTTTTGTACCTTCTGTTGCCATGTTACTTTCCTTCTTTCTTTGTGTTTGCTAGTGGGTCGTAAATCTGTGCTAGTTGTCCGCCTACTGCGTAGCAATATTCTTTTACACCGCAGGTGCCACAACTCATACCAATATTTGGTAAAAAAATTTCTGCGTCTAAGCCACGTTGGAATTGGGTAAACATCTCTGTCATCACTGGTACTGACCAGCGATCTAACCCACCAACTTCTTCAAACTGTGCCTTGCGAGCAGAGTAGAAGTAGCCTTTAGATGGTCGTACACCAAAGGTCATCTCCATACAGCAGGCATATACTCCTAGCTGCATAGATGAGTCAGGTGTGTAGTTACCAGTTTTGAAATCAACTACGACCAGTTCTCCTGTCGGAGTAACTGCAATCAGATCGGCAAAGGCCTTGATAGGTACCTCGCCAAACATATTGTTAAATCCAATTTCAACACCAGGTAAACCTTGTGGCGTTTGCCAAATCTCTAAACCTGATTCTTGCCAAGCGTTGATGAAATCAAAGAACATCTTTTTGCCGTTCTCACTCCACCAATTGCCATCTTCTTTATCAGGGTTAGCCTTAGTAGCTCTGCCACCTTTACGCCAATCAACTGGATTAGTGCCGGACTTCTCCTGCACTTCTGCAATCTGCTCTTGGAAAGATTCTTCCCACATTAAATCCCAAGTCATTCTTTAACTCCGAAGATAATTGTTTGAGCCTGTTGAAGTCCTGCTTTAATATCAGTGTTATTCTCTCGGTCAATAAGATCTTGGATCTTATCGCTTAGAGTCTTACGCATAACCATCTCTGCTTGTACGAAGACAGTAGAGAAAGCATCCTTGCTCATTAGTTGAGCGCGTTTTTTACCCATTACTTTTTCCATTCTGGCATTGGTGCAACGGCAAGGCTGTCGCAGAGAGCGCATCGCATGTCAAGGAAATAGATACCGATTTCACCGTCATTGTCAAACTTACATTTGACGTTCCACAAATCCGATCCACACGGACAGACACGGACTGGTCCGAGGTTACGGTAGTCCATTTCCGCACCTGGGGTTGGTCTAAGGTTTGCAATGTCTTCACTCATTACCACTCAAACCCTAACCAAAAGAATAGAAGATCTACTCCGATGCCGTACTTATCAATCTGAAATCCAAGCGCAATGCTTTGACGACGAAAGCCGATAACTAACCAGCGATCATTAAATACTTTGTAGCTCTTTGTCATTAGAACGGTATCCCTTCATTGTTAATTTTACCATTAGACAAATCAAACTGCCTTAGTAAATACTTTTCAGCAGCGGCGTGAAACGCAGAGCCACCAACGAACCACCATGCAGGTTCAGATGGGGCTTGAAATCCTCGCTCTAGTTGCCATGCCTTACCGCAACGAAGCCAAGATGTGAATGATGAAAATGATCTATGTCCTACTGTTGGTTCTATATTCATGGCTGAACGATAGCATTAGCCACTGACACTCACGCTTGACCGACACGCCAAAAGATCAGGCGTGAACTTTGATTTGCAACTGGGTTGAAAATGGGATTATAATACGAGCGAAGCGAGTGCGATACGGTAGAAGGCGGCTATTTGGATAGCCTTCCAACGGGTAAAACAAAACAAAAAAAGCCACCCCGAAGGGTGGCTAATCTTGCTATTAAGTTTTTACTTAGACGGTGTGTTATTAACTGTCTTGAAGTGGTTGTATGTAGCAGATGCTACTGGACCAAATACTGCAACAGCAGCAGCCCAAGCAATATGCTTTAGGTGATGGTTGCCAGTTTGCCAGATAGCAATAGCGGCTACACCGAATGAAATGATGTAATGTTCTACGATTGATTTGCTGATCTTCATTGTATCTCCTATAGGTAGATTAACTTGTCCACTTTGGTCGCCCAAAGCCGACAATAAATACTACCATCTTGCGCTTGTTACTTGCTTGGTAAGCGCGTGTCTTGAGACACACTTCTCCGCCATTGGCTTCTGATCCAGTCTTGCCATCAGGGATTGTGTTGCCCTCAATGGTGGTTACCGTGCCATCACCGTTGTCCTTGGTGACGATGCCCACATGCTCAATGCCTTTGCCATCAAAGTTAAAAAACACGATGTCGCCTGGCTGTGGCTTGGCAGTCTCATGGTTGGACCATTGACCCTTGCCTTGAAAAGCAGTGGCTCCAGCAGGCGTATAGACGCAATTAGGCATGCCCTTGAAGCCAATCTGTGAGGCAGTCCACATCACGAAACTTCCGCACCATGGTTGCAGGTCATGACCGGTGAACTTGCCATAAATCGTTTCGTTATTCTTTGGGCCTTCTTTAACTCCCAGTTGGGATTGGGCCTTTGCTACGAAGTCTAATGCTTGGCTCACTGATATATCAGCCTCTCTGCTAGATCGCCAGGAGTTACTTGATCGGCTGGCTTGTTGAATAAGTTAATACCTGCATCGGCATAGGCTTCAGCCACAAGCTCTGAACAGATATAACCATCATGTTGGGAAAGTCTATGTAGAGTTTTGTTATTGGCAAAGATCTTTAAGCCAAGGATACGCAAGGCTATGCTCAAGATAACCAAGAAGTTATATGGCTTGCCAACTGTTTTCATAGCATTGGCATAGATCTTCTCACGTTGCTCTTGGATTAAGCCTTCGTGTTGGTTCCAACCGATGACTGGATACTCAGATACATCGCTAATGGCTACACCGCGTGGGTTAGCCTCAACGATTTTGTTACCGCCAACATAGATAAATGCGTGGTTCCATCTGGACATAGTGCCGAAGCGGATCAACTTGCCAAAGAATCCACCAGTCTTGACTACGCCGTAATCACCCATTTGTGGGTCATAGACGTTCATCGTTCTCCAATAGATCTTGCAAATGTTCTATCTCTTGCTTCTCAAGTTTAAGGATGTGGCGGATAATCATGGCATCCCGCTTGGTCTGTCCGATCATGGCGATACCAATAATAAGTTCTACGGTTACTGCCAGCCAAGAGGCTAGGTTCATCCAGTGAACATAACTCTTATCGTCGCCAAACCAACTAGGCTTGATCCACCAAAAGATGGTTACTGCAGTCCAACCAATAACGAAGAACCAGTTACGGATTACGCTTTGGATTGTCCAAGAAACTTGTTCGCTAAAAGTAAGTACATCACCAGTATCTTTGTGAATGTATTTTCTTTTAAGCATTATGCTCCCTAATGTGTTGTTCAAACTTGCCATTGATAGTTGCTACTTCAAGTGCTATATCTTGTTGCTTTTCAACTAAGGTTTCAACCATAGGAATGACTTGCTTACGGATCGCATCATTAAGCGAACCACCAGAATTAGGAGTTACCTCATGCTTGATGGTTTGAATATCGTCAAACTCTTGGCGTAATACATTTTGTACACCATGCTTAAAGACGTACCAAATGCCAGTACCCGTAGCCCCGATAGTGAATACGGCATTGTAGGCAATGGTCGTTAGATCTGTGCTTGTCATTTGCAGTACTCCCTATACTGTTCTGAATTGCATTAAAATCATGCCACCAAATCCCGTAAAACGTCGCTCAGGTGGTGTCATGCGAATAAAGGTAAGGCTTTCAATAACTCCACGAACTGTCTCGTTATTGGTAAAGTCTTGCAGGATAACAACGTCGCCATCAGACTCAACTGTTTCAAGGGCAATAAGTCTTTCAGCTGCACGACCTTCATAGCCAACAGCCATGTTGTTTTTGTCGCCTTCAAAGTCAAAGTTAAGAAGCGGAATAGTAAAGATACGCTCACGACGAACCGCAGGCAGGGCCTTTAGTTGGTAGCCATTGAATGAGTCTTCAGTTCCAACTGCTTGGCTAGTGCCTGAGTAAAGGGTAAACTTAAGCCCAAGAGATTCTTTTGGCTTTACATCGTATTGATCTAGACCAGTAATATCTTGGGTAAAGTCAAAGTTATTGTCTACTGTAATGACATCAGTAGCAGTTTCATCAGCATCAACGATTGAGAACTTAAGTTGTCCAACCATTGGGGTAGTCTCGCGTAGCTTGATTAACTCAAAGTGCTTGTCTTCAAGTGTGAAGTAGCGGATCTGTCCTGTTTGGATGTAGCCACTTGATACCAAAGTATCTGCTTGGAAGTAAACTCCAACGCCGGTAACGCCAATAGCCAACTTGTTTGTAGTACCGATTA
>Ga0208378_1000106_pt1 | contig 31160 bp, 31 predicted proteins | sample CryBogCBE24Aug09_FD_184556 | JGI IMG/M metagenome (GOLD analysis project Ga0208378, IMG submission 184556) | Freshwater microbial communities from Crystal Bog, Wisconsin, USA - CBE24Aug09 (SPAdes) (version 2) | ecosystem: Environmental > Aquatic > Freshwater > Lake | place: Crystal Bog...
TGACTGAATGTGTTTGGAAAAAAATTTCGAGATACGAATGGAAAACGGACTGCGGGGCAAAAAAGCTGTTGTTCTGCGGATTCTGGAATGGTCTTAAATGCACTTGTGGCAAATACGCAAAAGAGGAGAAGAACACATGACTAAAGACGAAGCCCTACGCATGGCGCTGGATGCGTTGGAAAAACTGTTTGGTATTCCTGATATGTTGACTGGAGAAAATGGTGGCGATGTTGCTGTGTGGCGACTGGGCGGTTCATATCGGACGCAACAAGCCATCCATGCTATCAAAGAAGCACTGGCACAACCAGAACCTGAACCGGTTGAATGTATGTGCGGTTTATGCAAATTAGGGCCAAAAAAGGACAAGAACACATGACCGAAAAACCAAAACTGAGCGTAATCCCATCTTCAGACCAGAAAGCGTTGAGCAATGATTTGTTGGACGAACTACGTTCCGTTATCAATGTGCCTAAGTATGACCACCTTACCGTTGGGCAGTTAATTGGTGTGCTCGAAATGGCTAAGTTGCACTACTGGCAAATGACTACACAGGAGGAGAACACATGACACCAAAATTTAGACAATTACTTGAAAAGTGCATCCTTGACGGGGTAATTCAGGGGCACAAAAAAATTTACAAGTACAACAGTGCGCCCAATGAGTCAGAGATTAACCGATCAATTGTTAATGAGGTGCTTGACGAAATACATGAGTGGTTTGATTTTGATGAAGCCAAACTCAAGGAGAAGAACACATGAGATGGGTGCTTCTTTGTTTGCTTCTGTCGGGCTGTGACCCAAGCTGTACAGAGCAAGGCGGGAAGTTAATTCAAGACGGGTACTTTTATGTATGGCAATGGATTGATGCACCAAAAGGCATTGGTTATATGCAGGTGTACCCAAATTATGTTTGTCAAAAGGAGAAGAACACATGATCGAATTAACAATCGCAGACATGTTTCTGCTTACGTGGGCTATCTTAGCCACAGCGTTTGCGTTTCGCTTCCATGAACAGAGCCACATACACCATAGGTTTATTCATACGTTGATTAAAGACAAGCAGGGCCGAGCCCAGTTCTTTGACACCATTGATAAACGTGTTACAGATGAAGGTGAAGATGCGACTCTCAAACCATAAAGCAATTAGAGAGTTGTTACACCAAAACCCCGACGGACTTATGGTCAGCGAGATAGCTAAAGCATTGGGCGTGAAGAACGATTCAATAAAAGTTGCCTTGCGATCTATGGTTGATACATACATAGATCGTTGGGTCAGACTACGAGGTTCGCCAATCGCTGCTGTATGGTGTGCCGTTGAGGTTCCAGCTAACTGCCCTAAACCGGAGAATAAAAATGGCCGCAACGCCCGAAGCAAAAGTTAAGAAAAAGATACGTGACATCTTGAACGAGTATGGCGTGTATCACGTTATGCCAGCAACGCATGGCTATGGATCATCGGGCGTGCCCGACATCTTGGTATGCGCTAGCGGTAAGTTCGTTGGGATTGAGTGCAAAGCCAACGGCGGTAAGCCCACGGAGTTGCAGAAGAAGAACCTAGCGGACATCGTGAAAGCTAACGGGTATTCGTTCCTTGTTGATGAGACAAGTTACGGTGTATTCAAGATGGTTTTTGGGGAGTTGGTTACCAGCACTGTTCCATACCCACCAACAATCTATGACTTATGCAGAGATCAAAACCAACAGACGGCACAGCAAGACGCCTAAAGCGTATCTGGGACGGCAAGTATGCGATGAGCGTGCGAGACGTTGCTAGGAACCTGCACATCAGTGAGCGCCACGCTTGGCGGTTTATCAGCAAGCTGGAAGAAGAGGATGTAATCTACCTGCGTTACCGACAGAATCGGTATAACTACTACTCACTAAAGAGGAAGCTATGAGACTAGAGAAATTATCAACAATTGTTAACAAATTGCGCATCGACTTTGAGTTGGATGCTATTGACATTGAGCTGCTGAACACAGTCAAAGATTGCGGAGGCGATGCCTACGTTATGAAGGTGATCGAGAAGTTCGATGTGGTGTCCCCTGCTACCACGCACAAACGTATTAAGCATTTGCTGGCTAAGAATTATTTAGACCACGAAGGCACTGCTGGAAACCTACGCACCAAGCTGTTGATACCAAGCGGCAGATGGGCCGAGCTGGATACTTACTTGAGGAGCCTTAAATGAACGAGCAACTAAAGACCATGCTGGAGAAGATCGATGTGCCCGAGGGCGGTATGGAGATCGACATGGCATACGCAGACTTGGATGCAATACCAACACCGCAAATTACAGATGAAGAGGCCGACATTGCGCTGACGTTCGAGGAGAAATTAAACGAGCGGTTCGAGAAGCTGTTTAAGGATGGCTACGAAAGGCATTTCAGGCGGTATGTGGAAGAACGCATACAAGAAGAAGTTGCAGAGCTAGGCATCAAGTTGGGTAAGAACATTGCAAGATTGATTGGAGATCACAAATGAACATCATCACAATCGACTTTGAAACTTATTACGACAGAGAGTTCAGCCTCTCTAAGATGACGACCGAGGAATACGTGCGCAGTGAAACCTTTGAGGTGATCGGCGTGGGCATTAGCGTGGGTGCGGAGGACGCTACTTGGTTTAGCGGCACACACAAAGAAGTTAAAGCGCATCTAGACCAGTTCGACTGGGCTAGTTCGTTCGTGCTAGCGCACAACACGCAGTTCGATGGTGCGATTCTCTCTTGGTTGTTTGGAGTTAAGCCCAAGGGCTGGCTGGACACACTGTGCATGGCACGTGCAGTTCATGGCGTGGATGCTGGCGGGAGCCTCAAAGCTTTGGCCGAGCGGTACGAGATTGGCGAGAAGGGCACTGAGGTGCTCAACGCGCTGGGCAAACGCAGGGTAGATTTCACCGAGGAAGAGCTTGATAAGTATGGCGACTACTGCAAGAACGACGTGGAGCTGACACGCACGCTGTTTGGCAGGCTGATGGATACGGGCTTTCCTACAAAGGAGTTAAAGGTTATTGATACAACCTTACGGATGTTCGTCGAGCCAACCCTTGAGCTGAATATCCACATGCTGGAGGAGCACATACAAAACGTCAAGGAACGCAAGGCCGCACTGCTGGAGTCGGCTGCTGTGGACAAGGACTTACTAATGTCCAATGACAAGTTTGCAGAACTACTCATGAGCTTGGGAGTTGAGCCACCCCGAAAGATCAGTGCACGCACTGGCAAGTCAGCATGGGCGTTTGCCAAGACTGACGAAGAGTTTAAAGTTTTACTTGAACATGCAGACCCACGTGTACAGATCTTAGTGAGTGCTAGGTTGGGCAACAAAACAACTCTGGAGGAAACTCGTACACAGAGGTTTATAGATATTGGTTACAGGGGCAAGTTACCAGTGCCAATTAAATACTATGCGGCGCATACAGGGCGTTGGGGCGGGGACGACAAGATCAACTTGCAGAACCTACCGAGCCGTGGGCAGAACGCAAACAAGTTAAAGAAATCCATCATGGCCCCCGAGGGCTACGTCATCATCGATTCGGACTCGTCGCAGATTGAAGCACGCACCGTTGCATGGTTGGCGGGGCAAACAGATTTAGTAGAGGCATTTGAGAATGGTGAAGACGTATACAAGATCATGGCATCGGCTATCTACGGCAAGGGAGTGGATGAAATTACGAAAGAGGAACGGTTTGTCGGCAAGACGACGATCCTTGGCGCAGGGTATGGGATGGGTGCGGCGAAGTTCCAGATTCAGCTTAAAACATTTGGACAAGAAACATCGCTTGAAGAATGTCAGCGTATCATTTCGGTCTATCGTTCCACATATGCAAAGATACCGGAGCTGTGGAAGCAAGGGAACAATTGCTTGGAAGCGATCATTGCGCAGCGGGCTGCGACCTTTGGCGTAGTAGATGCGGTCAAGTTCGACGCTAAGCGTGAAGGATTCCTACTGCCTAGCGGACTGTGGCAACGCTACGAAGGTCTGAAAAAGATAACACGTGATAATAAAACCGAGCTGGTCTACAAGACACGCAAGGGCGAAACCAAGATGTATGGTGGCAAGCTGGTTGAAAACTTATGCCAAGCCGTCGCACGCTGTGTCATCGCAGAGCAGATGCTACGTATCGCTAAGAAGTATCACGTGGTATTGACTGTGCACGATGCGGTTGCGTGCATAGCTCCTGCTGCCGAGGCCAAAGCCGCACAGGAATACGTTGAGGAATGTATGCGTTGGAGGCCCGAGTGGGCAAGTACCCTGCCGCTTAACTGCGAGTCTGGGATTGGTGCAAGCTACGGAGACTGCTAATGAACGAACACGAACAAAACTTGAGAGACCTAGCTGCCATGTTTGCCATGAGTGGTTTGCTTATGCGTGGTGGAAGCTACGCAGATAGCGTGGGCGCGGCGTTTGAAGTTGCTGACTTATTTATGGAAATGCGAGACAATAAAGAATCGCAATCAGAGGGCATAGCATCAATCATGTCCAAACGTAAATATGAACGCAAGCCAAAAACCTAGTATTACGTGGTCGTATTCGTCCCTTGACTTGTTTAAACAATGCCCTAAAAAGTATTATCACCTACGAGTCAAGAAGGACGTATCTGACCCGCCTACTGACGCCAAGGACTATGGCACTGATGTGCACCTTGCTGCCGAAGAGTTCATACGTGATAAGAAGCCTGTACCTAAAAAGTACGACTACATGAGCAAGTCATTAGAGGTGCTAAGCAAGTTCGAGGGCACACACCTGTGTGAAAAAAAGCTTGGGTTGACCGAAGACTTGGAACCCTGCGACTTCCATGCAGAAAATGTTTGGTGGCGTGGCATCGTTGACTTGCTAATCATTCAAGACGGCAAGGCATACATGGTGGACTACAAGACTGCTAAGAACGCCAAGTACGCTAAGAAGGATCAGCTTGAGATATTTTCTTTGGCTGTGTTCAAACACTACCCGCAGGTCAAGAAGGTGAAGGCTGGACTGCTCTACGTGGTGGCTAACGAGTTCATCAAAGCGGATTACCTGCAAGAGAACGCTGACATCTACTGGCAACGGTGGATACGTGACGCCAATCGGCTAGAGGAATCTGTTGTCCATAACGTGTGGAACGCCAAACCTAACTTCACTTGTAGGGGCTGGTGTCCGGTAGTAAACTGCACCCATTGGGAACCCAAGAGGAAGTAACATGGCTACGAGAAATTATCGTCGAGAGTACGACGAGTATCAAGGCAAGCCCGAACAGAAGGCCAACCGTGCCGCACGCAACCGTGCACGTTACCAACTGGAGAAGGAAGGCCGAGTGCACAAGGGCGATGGCAAGGACGTTGACCACAAAGTTCCGCTGAGTAAAGGCGGCTCAACTGCAAAGTCAAACCTAGCCGTCAAGACGGTGCACGCCAATCGTTCGTACAAGCGAAATAAAGATCGCAAACCCGCTTGACACTGTCGAGCAAAAGCATAAAATAAAAATTCAAATCAAGGCCGACTGACTGTGGAAATACCACTTTCGGTCGGTAGGCGTATGGGGAATTGAGTGCAAATCATAGATAACAAAGCCCTTCTATTGAAGGTGCGCAATCCGGGTAAGATAACAACCGTCATACCCAAATCAAAAGACCTTGGTGACAACGAGGTGCTGGTCAAGTGGGGGCTGGAAGAATCTCAGGTGCTTAAAAACTTAGGCATCAAGAACGTGCCGTCGCCCATCGAGGGTCAGTACGCATGGACGGGCATGTACAAGCCGTTCGAACACCAGAAAACAACTGCGTCATTCCTGACGATGCACCGCCGTGCATTTTGTTTTAACGAGCAGGGCACTGGCAAAACTTCTAGCGTCATCTGGGCTAGCGACTACCTCATGAACATTGGGGCAATCAAACGTGTGCTGGTGCTGTGCCCGCTGTCGATCATGTCATCGGCTTGGGAGAACGACTTATTTAAGTTCGCCACGCACCGCACGTGCGCCATTGCACACAGCTACTCTAAAGACAAACGTATCGATGCAGTCAACAGCGAAGCTGAATATGTTATCTGTAACTTTGACGGACTTGAGATCATCAAGGATCACCTCAAAGACTTTGACCTCATCGTGATTGACGAGGCTAACGCATACAAAAACCCGCAGACCCGCAGGTGGAAAACGCTCAACAGCGTGCTCAAGCCTAACATGTGGGTATGGATGCTGACAGGAACCCCCGCATCGCAATCACCAACTGACGCATACGGACTCGCCAAGCTCATCAACCCATCTAACGTACCCAAGTTCTTTGGTGCGTTTCGAGATCAAGTCATGATGAAGATTACTACGTTCAAGTGGATACCGAAGCACAACTCTGAGCATGTGGTGCACAACGCTCTGCAACCTGCAATCAGGTTTACCAAGGAAGAGTGCCTTGACCTACCTGAGATCACCTACACAACTCGGGACGTACCGCTGACCACGCAGCAGGTTAAATACTACGAGGAGATCCGCAAGCACATGATTACACGTGCGGCTGGTGAGGAGATCACAACCGTCAACGCTGCGGCCAACCTCAACAAACTTCTTCAACTATCATGCGGCGCAGTCTACGCGGACACTGGCGAAATCGTTACGTTTGATGCAAAAAGTCGCATGGACGCATTGCTCGAAGTCATCGAGGAAGCAAGCCATAAGGTGTTGATCTTTGTGCCGTACCGCCACGCCATCGACATCATCGCTGAGCGGCTGAAGGAAGAGAAGATATCGTGCGAAGTTATCCACGGCGGCATATCGGCAACCAAGCGCACAGAGATTTTCAATCAGTTCCAAACCGACACAAAGCCCCAAGTACTTGTCATCCAACCACAAGCTGCTGCACATGGCGTCACATTGCACGCTGCTAACGTCGTCGTATGGTGGGGCCCGATCACATCTATTGAAACATATCTACAGGCGAACGCACGTGTACATCGTGCAGGCCAACACAACCCTTGCACGGTAGTTCATTTGGAGGGGAGCCCAGTAGAGAAGCGCGTCTACAAGATGCTCTCGGAAAAGGTGGACATCCACACCAAACTAATTGATCTTTACAAAAATATTTTAGAAATCTAGTTGACAGTGTAAATCTAGCCCCTATAATAGTTAAACCTTTTACAACCGAAGGAGAGTGCAATGAGCGAAGTAAGTGCCGACCGACTGGCGGCGATATATGTCAAGATCCGCGAGAAGCGGCTAGCCCTTGAGAAAGAGGCCGACAGTCTTAAGGAACAGCAAAACGTGATTGCGGCTGAGCTACTTGAGATCTGCAAAGCGCAGGGGGCTACTACGATCCGTACCGAACACGGCACGGTCTCACGACGCACCAGTAAGAACTACTGGACAAGCGACTGGGAATCGTTCTTCAAATTCATCAAAGAGAACGACGCCTTCAACCTGATGCAGCAGCGCATCAACAACACCAACATGGCACAGTACCTTGAGGAAAATCCCGATCTTCATCCGCCGGGACTAAACGCGGATGTTTCACAAACCATTGTTATCACTAAATCTAGGAGCTAATATGAGCAACGAACTTGCAATTCTCGACATCGGTCTTCCATCGTACTTGAAGACTATGGAGCTTGACGAAACAACTAAAGCCCTGATGGGTGGCGGTTCGCAGTCCAAGCGTATCTCAATCAAAGGCGGCGTATGGCGCATGATGGTCAACGGCAAAGAAGTTGCCAAGAACGAAGACCGCGCTATGAACGTCGTCATCGCTGCTGCTGCACCCAAGGTGTCCCGCACGTTCTACATTGGCACGTACAAAGAAGGTGATGAGCCTGTTGCACCTACATGCTGGTCTGCTGACGGTGACGTGCCTGATGCCAAGGTGAAGAACCCACAAGCCAAGCGTTGCATGGACTGCGAACAAAACGTCAAGGGTTCGGGCCAAGGCGATAGCCGTGCTTGCCGCTTCAACCAACGTCTGGCAGTTGTGTTGGCTAATGACATTGCTGGAGATGTTTTCCAGTTGACCTTGCCCGGAGCATCTATCTTTGGTGCTGGCGAGTCTGGCAAGTGGCCCCTACAAACTTATGCCAAGATGATTGGTAGCAAGGGTATTCCCATCACTGCTGTGGTGACCGAGATGCGTTTCGATACCGATAGCGCCACGCCCAAGCTGACGTTCAAACCTGTTAAGGTGTTGGATGCTTCTGAGCACCAAGCCGTTATCGCACAAGCTAACACCGAAGAAGCCAAGCGTGCCATCACGTTCACCGTGTCTGAAATGGACGGCGTGAAAGCTAAGTCAAAGGCAGAGCCCAAAGCTGAAGAACCTAAAGCCGAAGAACCCGAAGTGAAGGCCGAAGAACCCAAAGCTGAAGAGCCCACCAAGCGTGCGGCTAAGAAGCAGGAAGAGGCTGAACCCAAGAAAGACTTGGCAAGCATCTTAGAGAATTGGGACGATGTCTAAAGGTTACTCCACCCTTACAGCGCGTGAGATCAGGGAGGCTGATGCCAGTCTCCTTGGTGTGAAACTTGGTCTGCTCTGTTTAGATAGGGAAATACCCGCAACAGATGTCGCTGAGTTCTTTAATGTGAGCCGTGTCACTGTATATTCATGGTTTCGCGGAAAAACGGTCGTGTCTGGCAAGCACTCCGACAAAATGCAAAAGCTGATTAACAAGTTAGCTTAAAGGTTAAGGGGGGCTAGGCTAGCTACCGAAGAGGGTGATCCCGTCACACCCCTGCCCATTCCTTCTAGTATGACGCTCAAGGACGGTTATGTTATCGAGAAGTGAGTTTCTCGCTCTGGTGCTCCCACCGCTGAATGATGGGGAACACTACTGCACATTTGGTCAAAAAGTTGTTGACGAGAGAGACGTCGTTAAGCAGCAGTTTGTAGATTCGATTGAAGCCATCAGCACGGTCTCAGACCAATTGGGCGCAGATCATTTCAACGTGTTTTTCGGTGTTGCCAAGTATGGCGACAGCAATGCGGGGCGCACGCGCTCAAATGTAGTTGCGCTCAAGTCGTTCTTCATTGACCTAGACTGCGGTGCTGGTAAGCCGTATGCCGACCTACCCACCGGCTTGATTGCGCTACGTGCGTTCTGCAAAGCAACCGGACTACCCAAGCCCACCATAGTTACCTCGGGTCGCGGTGCGCATTTGTATTGGGTGATGGAAGAAGCGTTACCACGCGACGCATGGAAGCCTTACGCTGAGCAGCTAAAGAAGTTATGTGTCGAGCACAAGTTTGACGTTGACCCTGCGGTCACTGGCGAAGCTGCACGCGTGCTGCGTGTGCCGGGAACCATGCACGTCAAGGATATCAACAACCCGCTACCTGTTGACGTTGTCAACGTAGGTAATTACTTACTGCCAGAGCACTTGGATAAATATCTTAAGCCAAGTGAAGATGTATTAGCGTTCCTCGACAAAGCCGAATACCGCCGACCAATGGATGCAACCACGTTGGCCTTGATGGGCAGCAGTGTGTCTAAGTTTAAGGACATCCTAGTTAAAAGCGTTGAGGGTAAGGGATGTGCCCAGATTGCGTACATCTACGATAATCAGGCTACACTAGAGGAGCCCATGTGGAGGGCAGGGCTTAGTATTGCCCAACAATGTGAAGACCGCGACAAAGCACTCAAGGCCATATCTGGCAAGCACCCTGACTACTCATGGAGTGTTGCAGACCGCAAGGCCAACGAGACCAAGGGTCCATATACCTGCGAAACATTCAAGAAGCTGAACCCCGCAACGTGCGAGGGCTGCAAACACAAGATCACGTCCCCCATCCAGTTTGGTAAAGAAATTGTTGAAGCTACCGAAGCAGACAACCATGTCATGGACTTGGAGCCTGAGACCAAAGAGCTTAAAGAGTTTGTGATCCCCAAGTTCCCATTTCCATTTTTTCGGGGCAAGGCGGGCGGCATTTACGTGCGCACCAAGAACAGGGACGGTGACGACATCGAGGAATTGATCTACCCATACGACTTCTACGTCGTCAAGCGGATGCAAGATCCTGACTTAGGGGAAACCCTACTACTGCGGTTGCACTTACCCAAGGACGGGGTCCGCGACTTCATCATGACACTGGCAAACGTGTTATCCAAAGAGAAGTTCATATCCACGGTAGCGTCCTACGGCATCACTGCTCTTGGCAAGAAACAGGATCAACTTATGTATTACGTCACACGCTGGATTGAGGAATTGCAAATGAATGCGCAAGCAGAGAAGTCGCACCGCCAGTTTGGTTGGGTTGAAGACGAGTCAGCCATCATCGTAGGCGACCGCGAGATCCGTGCAACAGAAGTGGTGTATAGCCCACCATCATCGCCAACGCTGCCATTGGTTCCGTTGTTTCAAGCTAAAGGAAGTTTCCACGAGTGGAAGGACACGATCAATGTCTATGGGCGTGACGGCATGGCCTACCGAGCTTTCCCATTTTTCATGGGCTTTGGTGTGATGCTAATGAAGTTCACCATACTGGACGGTTTCCTCCTTAACTTGGTCAGCCGCGAGTCAGGGTCAGGCAAGACCACTATTCTGCAAGCCATCAACAGTATCTACGGCAGACCCAAGGAGCTGCTGCTCTCCCCCAAGGATACATACAACGCCCGCATGGGGCGGTTAGGTGTGATGCAAAACTTCGCCGTGACTATGGATGAAATCACGAACATGGCTCCAGAACTCATGTCACAACAAGTTTATGACGTAACGTCAGGCCGTGGCAAGAACCGTTACAAGCAGCACGAGAACGCCGAGCGCAGCAATCACACCAAGTTCCAGACTGGTCTAATCACATCATCTAACAGGTACGTAACAGATGCGTTGCTATCTATTAAGGGTTTTCCCGATGGTGAGTTGAAACGCATTATGGAGATCAACATCACGCCGGATACCCATGACGACGCTACTTGGGCACGCCAACACTTCGGTAGACTGATGAGCAACTACGGTCACGCCGTTGAGCCCTATTCCCAAGCACTGGTTGGTCAGCTTCCTATGGTGCAGAAGATCATCCAAGAAATGCAGGTGCGTGTTGAGCAAGCTGCTGATATCCGCAATTCAGAACGGTACTGGGCGCTGATGACTTCGCTGGCTATTGCAGGGGGCACAATCTCCAAGAAGCTGGGGCTGCACGATATACCAATTGCACCTGTGTTTGACTTCGGTATTGACTTGATTAGAGACACCCGCAGCAAGACACGCGAGTATATGTTTGACGGTGACGAATTCTTGGGCGGATACCTACAACGCCACTTCCATGAAATTCTGGTCATCAATGGCAACAAAGATAATCGTACTGGTCTGGAGCATGGCCCGATCAAGGAGCCACGCGGTGCGATGACTGCACGCTATGAGCCCGATACCAAGTTGCTCTACATTGTGGTGCGCAGCTACCGTGAGGACTGCGCCAAGGTCATGGCTAACTTTGAAGAGACGCTTAATCCATATCGCAAGAACAACGCTTTGGTTGGTATGAAAAAGAAGCGGATGACCGCAGGTACAGCTGCTAACACACAAGCACCTGTTAACACAATCGTGTTCGATACCAGCAAGCTGGAGTTCTTCAATGAAGCCGTATTGCTAAATGCTGACGATCCTGAACCTACCAGTAACGATTGAGTGGCACAAGTTCCAGCCGGGGACTTCGTTTTTTATACCTTGCATCAATAGGTTACCTGTGCAGCGGTACGTTATGCGGGAGGCCCGCAGGTTGGGCCTAGAGGTAACGACTAAATGCGTTATAGAAAATTATGTCTACGGCGTGCGGGTTTGGCGAAACAAGGATACAATTGACCCGCACTCTCTCTCGTATTCTCCTTGAGAGCTTAATCCCGCCTAATCAGCGGGATTTTTTTACAGGTCAAACTTTTGGCGCAACTCAGGCAGTAGGTGCTTGTTGAACTTCACGCCGTTAATCATGTCCTTCTCGGCAGCACGCTGAGCAGCGATGGACTTAGCAAGGGTCTCACCAGTAATTCGGTTCTGTGGATGGGCTGCGTTGAACTCTGCGATATTGCCCTGCACTTCTGCCAACAGATCGGTATCCCCTGACTTGCGGCCCATGTCGTACTTGTTAAGCAAGCTGGAACGCTTCTGCAACACTTCGCGCTCGTAACCCTTCATAGCGGAGGTCTGCTCGTAGGTGGCTGACAAGTCGGAAGGTGCAAAGCCAATGCCTTGCATCAATGAGTTCCACGCTGTAACGTCTTCCTGTACGGGGTCACCACGCAGGGTTTGGGCCCCCTCGGTCAAGTATCGAGCGCCTTTAAGTCCATTGCGTGCAAAGCTAGGCAGCATGGCTTCGATACCACGCTCTACATTACCAGCATTCATTTCCTTGATTGCTTGCTCAACCCCAACAGCATAGGAACCCAAAGGACCAAACGCTTGCTTAATAGCAGTCATGGCATAGCCGTTTTGTGCGATGCCTCGGGGGTCATCACGGTAGATCAAGTCAGTGGCAAGGCCAGTGCGGTTGGCAATCTCAAGGTTAGTAGCAGCGTTGATCGGACCCTTGAACGCAGTTTCTCCCCAGAACTTGCGCATCTCTTCGTCAAAATCAAAGGGCTCGTTGCTATCGCCAAACAATGTGTTAATCATTGTGCCCAGAGTGGACGCCATGCCGTAGAAGGGCAAGCCCTTGACACCGCCGAACACCATAGACATACCGTAGATACCGAGCAGTTGACGTTGCGCTGCCTCGCGGATCTTGGGATTCTCATCCTTGAATGCCTGATGGAACGCCCGCCCAATAATAAATGCCGAGTTCCAAGCAAATGACTTAAATGTAAAGAACGTGCGGCCCAAGGGATTCTGCATCCACTTAGCAGATGTTGCTGACAAGCCAGACGTGTGCAAGTCTTTGGTTGTGTCTAAGGCATAGCGAATCGCATCTTGTTTAGACATGCCATCTTTAAGTGCCAGATCATAGGCAGCGATAGCAGTAGATGCACGGTTGAACTTTTCAGACTCGCCAAATGGGATTGACAGCGCATCAAACATGCGGTCTTTTGCACCCAGCAGACCGCCTCGGTTCTTCTGGCGTCCTTCCATGATATTGCGTGCAAGTGCATGGCCCAGTTGGTCATGGTCCATCAAGGTTTGATACAAGTCTTTGTACCGTGCGGTTTCGCCCCACTTACCCATAGCTAACTTGCTAGCGGACAACAATGCAGAAGTAGCACTATCGAATCCGTGTTTACCACCAAGCGTTGGGAATACCAACATAGGCATAGCAGCCAAGTTGACGAATGCAGAAGAGATGTTACCTGCAATGTATTCAGCGTAGCTCAGAGCAGTTGCAGTATGGGTCAGCGTACCAAATGTCGGGTTGTGGAAAAACTCTGACTGGCTCAGGATAGACGATGCAGCTGCATCAATTTGCGAGTTGTTTGCGTTTTGACGCTCTGCTTCAATACCATTAAGGGCTTTATCAATCTTTGGATTGAATTCAGTATTCGCCAACTTGTTTGTCCATGACCACATGGTGTTGGCAAAGTTACGGACGGTGTTGGTGTCTTCACCCAACGTGCCCTTGGCACGAACAAACTGTTTAGCAATTGACTCGGCAGGGAACAATGAGATGTACGACTGGTATACAGAATCCAGTTGCGCTTGACTTGCACCCTGCTTTTGCAAGGCTTCCATTACGTTACCGATAAAACGTCCGGGAGGAACTTGGCTTGGGTCGAACCGGATATCTTCCAAGTTCTTATACATCTTGACACTCTGACCCTTGAGGTTGTTGTCAACAAACTGTTGGCGCTCACGCACGCTCTCAAATGATGAGGCTACACGTTCGCCGGTCTTGGGGTCAGCGTATTCAATCCAGTAGTTGCCATAACGCTTCAAAGGTACATAGCCACGTACGCGCTGTTCAGCTTCAAACTGAATGCGTAGTTTTTGGGCCAAGCTTGGATCAACCATGCTGCTTAGCAGGTTGAGGTATTTATTGATTGCGCCTTCGTATTCCGTGCGGATGCTGTCGTACATCTTACGGACTTCCGGATCCAACGAGTTGTATACCTTCTTTAGACGTGCATACTCGGCAGCGTTTTCTTTGGTCGGCTTGAAGTTGGGGTCAATAGCATCTACTAACTCGACGTTTGCACGGCGGGCATCAACGGCCATCTGGTCCATACGCTTCACATCGTTGGCGTATTTCTTTTGGACATTCATAAAGCCTTCGACCATCTTGTCGAGGCGCGTGCGTTCTTGCTGTTGCTTGCCAGCTTTTTGCTCAAGCGCATTTAATAACGTACCAATAGAGGGCAGCTCTTTACCATACAAGGTACGCATGTTGTCTAGACGCAAACCGCCCATTGCAAAGTTAAGCAGCCCAGAATCTTTGATGTTAGAGAACACGTTTTTGGCGTTCTCGACGGTCTCACCTACCATCTCAGGCATACGCTTACCAATAGCGCCAACCCCGGGGAAGTTGCCTGCGGAGCCCATAAACATCTTGTCAGCAGGGTGCGCCTCAACATCGCCCGATACATCGATGGCATCGTGAATAAACTTCAAACCCTTTTCGTAGGCAGACTGGCCCTTGCGGAAACCCAATGCCTCGGCAATTGACTGCACGATGCGTTGGAACATGTTGCCGCTCTTAGGAGCCTTGATGGTCTTGAGCATCGCTTGGAACTGAGGGTTACCCGTCAGCTCAGCGGCAAACTCTTGTAAGTTTTCTGCACCATACACATCGCCCAGCTGAGTCCTAATTTGCTCAAAGAACTTACCGAACTCTTTGGTCAGCGGGTGATCGGGGTTACGCAACACATGAGAAATTGCAGCGTGCGTAAACTCGTGAATGACGGTATGTTCGTTGAGACCAAGTTCTGGGTGCAATCTAATTGTGTCTGGCGTTGGGTCATAATGACCCGGGCGTCCATTTTCAACTGAGCCAATCTCAATCTTAGGGTTAACCCCCATACGACGAAACGCTTGCAACACACTCTTTACGTCAGGATTCTTGACGGTGTTGATGAGGTGATCTAACAGACGCTTACTGTCGCCACTCGCAGCAATTCGTTTACCGGCGTCGCTTAATTCTTCGCCTTGGAACGTAGGATTGCCATACAGCTTATCAGGTGCAGCTTGCCAATTAACTTCAGTTTCCCCGGTGCGTTTAGCGGCACGTGCAAAAGGGTTTAACTCTTGTTGCGGTTTATTGGCTTGCCGAACTTCGCGGTCAGCTTGGGCCCACTGATCCATCAAGTCATCGCGTTGCGCACTCAAGTCATCCCATTGTTTGGCTTTAGGTGTACCGTCTCTTGGCCGTCTACCATCTTTAGACAATAAGGCTTGGCGGGAGTCTTCTACTGCTCTAATTTGATCGTGTAACTCATCACGACGTGTGGCAGCATCGGCAACAGGTTCTTCTGCACCGTAAGATTCCAAACCCACAAATGGGTTACTCGCTGCTTGTGGCTGCTCAGGCGCAGCTTCTTCGGCTACTGGTTCCGCTATCTTTGGCTGTTCAGGCGCAGCTTCTTGCGTTACTGGCTCGGCTGCTTCTTTAGCTTTCTGAGTTTCTTCTTGCTTTTTAAGTTCGATAAGCCAATCTATAGCTTCTTCTTTAGTATTACCCAAGTATGAAGATCCCGCTATACCTTCATGATTGACATCATGCCATCCCGCAAGCCCAGCGCCTTCAATACCATTTAAGCGGGCTATTTGATGCACACTTCCGTCAGAAAATTTAATTTCTCTGACATTCGTGCCATATTTATCTTTTGTTTTTGTTTCCGATACAGCTTTTATTGGCTCGGCTGCTGCTTGCGGTTCTTCCGGCTTTGTTTCGATGGCTTCAGGGGTTTCAGCGACACGTGGCTCTTCCTTTGGTGTCTCAATTTGTGGAGTCTCAATTGCTTTCTCAGGCTCCACGATAGGCGTAGCTACTGGCGCGGACTCCTCAATCTTGGGCGCTTCAACTTTTGGTATTTCAACCTTCGGCTCTTCAGCTTTAGGTATCTCTACTGCAGCGGGCTGCTGTCCCTCTCCCGCATCAATTCGTCCAACATCCTCGATAGGAGGAATGTTTCCATTGGGTTCAATTTGCTCACTGGGTCGGGTGGGCTCATTAATGGGTTCGACACCCACACTAGGGCCTGCTCCAACTGGGGCAGTGTCAGGTCTTGTAACATCTTCGGCTCCTTGAAACTCTGGTCGTGCAAGGTATGCTTCAATTTTCTCACGGATCGGTTGGCTCCGATTTTCTACGTAGGCTTCCAGTACCTGTTTCACCTGCGCTGCGTGGTCAGGGTTAGCGATATCTAACCCATCGATTAATTTGTTTTTACGTAGTAGTGCAGATGGGCCCACACCAAAACTCTTTAGCAGGGCGTCATTAACTTGGGTATCTGGAACTGTGGGAGCAGCTTCTTCTGTCTTGGCAACAATCGGCTTTGCTTCTTGCGCGGGCAACTCAGGCAGATCCTTGAGGCCCGAGTCTTGGTGCGCTTCTTCTAAAGCTTTACGTAATTTGTATTGCGCCTGTTTAGCCTCAACCCGAGCGCGTTGTTCTGCTAACCGTGTTTGGTTGATTAATTTTTGGTCAACACTTGGCGTTTCCGGTGCAATAGGCGCAGCAGGTTCTATTGGTTTAGGCGCTTCAAGTAAGGGCACGGATGCGGGACCCGGTAACTGGGGAGTTGTTGGGGCGGCTGTTCCAGTGGTAGGTGGTTGCTCTTCCGGTGTTTCACGTGGGACACGCTCACGGTTACCAAAACCTGTTAACAGACCAAATGGTGCACCAACAATAGCACCTTGGATGCTGGAGTGCATGATGCGCTTCCAGTCATCGCTGTCAAAGATATGTGGATTCTGATTGACAAAGTTCTCAGCAGCAATATTAAGCGCTTCCGAACCGCCACCTGCTAGACCTTGGATACCAGCATCTTTAGCGACACTGCCAAGAACGGAGGTCAGCAACCCCGGCTCCATACCGGACTTCTCTAGAAGCTTGCCAACAATCGTAGCCTTGGCTTCACCACTTAAACTCTTTGAGAGTTCCGCAGGGAGGATGGACTGCAGCGCAGCAGACCCAGCGCCAAACATAAGCGCGGCTCCGGCATCCATCTTGCCAGTCTTCTCATACACATCGTTAAACACGGCAGGTGCGGCCAAAGCATACGCACCAAGAAAATTACCAGCGTGCCCAGCTAAAGTTTTGCCTGCTGCCGTTGCGCCGTATCTAGCAGCTAAGGTCTCCGCCCCCACACCGGGGATCAACGCAGTGGCAAGCGAGGGTACTTGTTCAGTTAGCGCTTCTAAAGCATACCCGGGGATATCACTAATCCCTTTAATATCTTTAAGGCTCTTGTATTGCGCGGGGTATTGCTCCTGCAGGCGAGCTTGTGTTTCTGCAGCTTCGTCTAATTTTCTTTTAGCAAATTCATCAAACCCAAATGCTTTACCGGCTAAAGCAGGGCCTGTTTCCGTAACAGCAGAACCCAATTCGCCAAGCCCACGTTGCAGGGCATTCTTTGCTATCTCGCCATAGCCCATCTTTGGGCGGTCAGAATCAAAACCAAACTTATCAGCAAGTTTGTCGATTTGATCGTACAGTTCGTTAACGCTTAGGTTGTCGTCAAACTGTACCTTCCCAACTTTAGGCAGGTCAAGAATCATGATTTTGATTGCATTACTTGGTCAAAACTAGGCACACCAGTAGCATTTTCAGCCATATCTAACCCTGCTTGGGTATTTATATAGTTCATTTTTTTCTGGTTATAGATCTGCATCTGCGTTGGTTTGAGATCCGAAACTTTTTTAGCATTAAGTTCTTTAAGGATCGATTGCTCAGCTGCAGACCCCGGGAATGCTTGGTCATACTGGAACACAAGTTTACGACGTCCGATATCTGCGGAAGCATTATGCGCTTGAGTATTTGCATTGACCGCTGCAAGTTGTCTATCGACGCCCTGCTGCTGAATATCCAAGCGGCCTTGGTTGTATTCATTCCTCTGCCGTGCGGCTTCGGCGTGCTGGTCAATATTCGCTTGGTGCATACGATCATACAAGTCTGCACGTGACAGACCCAGCAAACCGGATTGGATACCGTTTTCTTGAGCCATCTGCATCTTGCGTGCGTTCATCAAGTAACCCAAACCTTGAGTTGCGCCTTGACCAATATTAGCAGAAGCGTATGGTGACGTGCCACCCATCATACCCAGACCGGCAGCGAGGAGCGCGTAGTATTTATCTTCTGATTTGGACTGATCTAAATCGCTCTTATTTTTGTTGATCCAATCCAGCATATCCTTCATGTAGGGGCTGTGATACCCTTCGGATTCAGGGGTAGCTGCAGCTTCGGTAGTACCAGTAGTACCCTGATCCCCCGCTGCGTTCTCTGCCAAAATTTCCGATTTACGGAAGTCCTGTTGCGGCGTATTTTGGTAGCTAGGAGTATTAGTTGCGGGGGTTTTAGGTGCAGCCGATGCGAGTTGTGCTGCAGTCGGGCCACCGTAATACCCACGACCAGCGTTGCCTTGGTAGGGTACTGTAAGCGGAGTTGCTTGTGACATCAGCTTGCCGTTAGCAAGGCTCTCGGGGTCAAACGTATCCCCAAAAATATCGTTATAGTCTTGTATGTTTTTGTTATACGCCGCATTGCTGGGCATGTCGCTATACATACTACGGAAGTAGTTACCAATAGGGTCACCAGAAACTAGTTTACCTGCGTCGAAATGCTGCACGCTGCCGCCCTGAGCCAAGCCCTGCACATAGCCTTGAGTCTCAGCAAACGGAGGAACGCCGCCATATCTGCGCACGTTACCGGGGCCAGCATTGTATGCAGCAGCTACCAGCTTGGGTTCGCCAAATTGCTTTTGTAGTTGCGCAAGGTATGCAACGCCTCCACGAATATTCTGCGCTGGGTCAAACCGATCAGCAACACCCAAGTCTTTAGCCGTACCGGGCATAAGCTGCATAACACCGCCAGCACCTGCGGGAGACAATGCAGTAGCGGGATCTTTAGCGCCACCAGTTTCTTTATACAACACGTGCATAGCAATACGTGGGTCAACGCCCTGACGTCTAGCTTCTTCTAACACCATTGCTTCGTAAGGATGCGAACCGGTTTTTTGCTTGGTTATGTGCTCCACACCTTCGGCATGAGATTCACGGGGCTTGCCCTCTTCCTTAGAAGAAATCGCATGGTGCGCAGCTTCATATGAAGCCGTAGCTACAGCGGGTAATGTAGAGATGCCTTGGCTTTTTGGCTGGGGTTGGGATGCAACTTGAGGTTGTGGCTCTTCCTCATCTTCTTCGTCAGAAGCTTGGGCCTGATCCATCAAGCGGTCAAACAAGTGCTGATCTTCGCGGCTCATGCCGCCTTCTTCTTGCTGCTGCTTATAGTAATCTTCTTCGGCTTGAGCGCCTTCATCGTCATCGTTATACATGCCGCCGTCGGCAAAGTGCAAGATGCCGCCCTCAGCCAAATGAGTAGGCATAGAAGTGGGTAACGCCGGAATGCCTTGCGATTGCTCTTGCGCCTCTGCCTGCTGCATGATTTGCTGGGCAATCGGGGGTCTTTGTGGTGCACCGCCTTGTGCAGCTGCTGACTGTCGGCTCTCTTCTTGTGTCTTCTGCGCAATCAGTGGCGTGCCAATATAAGCTGGGATCGTGCCGTCCTGCACGCCTTGGACAATCTCGTGCAGCGAAAACTTTTCTGGGCTGTTGATAAGACGTTGGATGATGCCGATCATGCTTTGGCCTTCCGTTTGAGCGCGTGGTTGATAGCCAATTTATGAATGCCATCACCAGAAACTTTACCACCTTTTTTACCGCCCGAGGCTTTCATCAAACCTGCAGCCCCGATACCTGCTGTACCCAAACCTGTGAGCATAGATGTAGCGCTAGGAGCCGCTTGATATTGAGCTGTAGTCTGGCCGGGAATTGCATACCCACGCAACAACGCGTTATACGCGTTCATCTGCTGCAGCGGATACTGCTGTGCCATCGAGTAGTTGTTGATAGCGTTGTTAATAATATTCTGCTGTTGGGCTTGTTGTTGAGCGCCAATAGTGTTTTGCAGGTTCAGAATATTTTGTTGAGCGCCCAGTTGCTGTCCGCCAATATTCGCCAAATTAGACGCGGCGGTGTTGCCTAGGTTGTAAGCGTTCTGTGCGCCGGAGACACCAGCAAGACCAGATTGAGCGCCTTGCATACCTTGAGCAGTGCCCGCCAATTGCTGACCAACTCCGGACAGACCTGCTTGAGCACCCGAGATACCAGTTTGTGCGCCTTGCAGCCCGGTGTTGTAACCGGACATGCCGAGCTGACCTGCGTTGAGCGCCTGACCAACACCTTGCAAACCTTGAGCATTGCCCGAGAGGTTGGTGTTGTAACCAGACATACCCAGTTGGCCCGCATTGAGAGCCTGACCAACGCCTTGCAAGCCTTGTGCGTTACCGCTAAGACCAGTGTTGTACCCAGACAGACCGATCTGTGCAGCGTTACCGGCTTGACCTAAACCTGCAATGCCTGTTTGATACGCATTGTTTGCCGCGTTGATGCCGGACATACCCAACTGACCAGCGTTGACGGCTTGACCCACACCTTGCAGACCAGCCTGAGCACCAGTGATATTTTGGCCTGTACCCGCCAGTTGTGTGTTGACGCCTTGCAAACCCATGCCCGCACCGGAAATACCAGTTTGTGCGCCAGCCATACCCGCTTGCTGCCCAGATATACCGGTTTGGTACAAGTTGTTTGCGGTGTTGTAACCAGACAGACCCAATTGACCAGCGTTGACCGCTTGGCCGACGCCTTGCAGCCCAGCTTGAGACCCAAGGATACCTTGAGCAGTGCCAGCCAGCTGCTGACCAACACCTTGCAGTCCGGTGTTTGCCCCAGAAATACCTGTTTGGTACGCTTGATTGGCGGCGTTAAGCCCAGCAATACCGGATTGCGTGCCCTGCATACCGAGGCCATACATAGAACCTGCTTGACCAACTCCAGCCAATGCGCCTTGTTGACCTTGCAAAGCTGTGCCAGCCCCAGACAAACCTAACTGACCGCCACCAAGTCCAGCACCCGCAAGCCCTGATTGAGCACCAGACATACCCTGCAGACCTGCCGAGGTCCCATATTGCATGTTTTGGATTGCTTGGTTGTAGGCGTTGTTGTAGCCTTGACCAATAAGGTTGGACATAGCCAACTGGTTAGATTGATTTTGCAGCGCATCTTCCACTGATGCACGACTGCCACCAAAAGCCCCAGATTGAGTTTGCTTCGCTTGGTTAGCAGCCTGTTGTTGTCCTTGCTGTTGCTCAAGTAGCGCCATTTGCGGAGCCAAAGAAGCTTGCAAATAGGGATTCATGTACGCGTTAACCGCGCCAGGATTGGTCGCTTGGTTAGCATAGTTTTGACCGGCAGCAGCCTGTTGAGCCGCCAAAGCCTGAGACTGACCACTGATGTTCTGACCAAGACCTTGGGCCTGCTGCTGGGCCTGCATACCGATATTGGAAGCGCCTTGACCATAGTTCAAAGCGGTGTTCGCTAAGCTTGCAGCTTGTGCACCGTAGTTAGCACCTGCGCCGCCATACCCTTGAGCTGCGTTAGCTAGATTTGCTGCCGACGCACCCATCCCAGCGCCCATACCGCCGTACAGGGCCCCTTGTATACCGGCAAGATTTTGACCTGCTAAGCCAGATTGTTGTGCTTGAGCACCGTATCCGTAGGCTGCATTACCTGCCTGATTAGCTACGCCTTGACCAAAGTTTTGCGCCAAGCCAGCAATACCCGCAGCTTGGTCACCAATGTTTGCACCCTGAGCGCCGAACTGTGCACCTTGAGCACCATACCCAGCGCCCATACCACCGTAGCCAGCGCCGCCTTGGGTAGCAATATCTTGTCCCAATTGACCAGCTTGTGCAGCTTGATTGCCATAACCGTATGCGGCGTTACCAGCTTGGTTAGCCACACCCTCGCCATAGTTTTGCGCTGTGTTTGCTAAATTCTGCGCTTGGCCCGTAATGTCATACGCGCTATTCGACAACTGATTAGCTGCGTTTTGTCCATAGTTTGTAGCAGCCAGTCCAAGGTTTGTACCTTGCTGACCATACCCATAGGCTGCATTGCCCGCTTGATTAGCTACATTCTGGCCGTAGTTCTGAGCTTGCGCACCAATATTTGCGCCTTGCGCCCCGTATCCATAAGCAGCGTTGCCCGCTTGGTTAGTTACGTTCTGCCCATACCCAATAGCTTGCTGCCCAATGTTTGCGCCTAAGTTGCCATAACCTGCGCCTTGAGCACCATAGTAACCACCGCCTTGAGTGCCGATATTCGCACCTTGAGCGCCGTAGCCAGCGCCCATACCACCGTAGCCCATAGCGCTACCAGCAGTACCCATACCTTGCACACCCGACTGCAAAGCCATATTGCTTGCGTCGTTGTACTGCCCGGGCATCATCATGTTGGCAGCGTTTGCTTGAACTTGTTGCTGTAAGGGGCTAAAGCCAGCAACGTAATCCGACGGATTTGCGCTATAAGGGGTATAGGGGTTTACCCCAGTAATGTTGTTCCCCGCTTGCATCTGCGGAGTGCCATCGGAATTCATAACGGGGTTGCCGTTTGAGTCCAATACAGGCACTTGCCCGGGGGTTGTTTGGAAAATCTGTTGGGTAGCGCCGCCAATCAAAGCCTGCACTTGTGGTGCAAGATATGCAGGGATGTTCGAAGTTGTAATAGTTTGGGACGTGGGTTGCCCACCACCGCCGCCACCGCCACCATAAATACGGCCACCGGGTTTTAAACGAGTGACGCTCTCGCCCAGCGTTTCACCAAAAGCTTCAAGTTGCCGACGAGAGTAATTAGTCATAGTAAAACTTCCACCAAGGTGTTACGGGGTTCAAACTTATACCGTTTCCAAAGGCGCACAATTGCTGGCCTGCCGTAACCTTGGATTTTAGTCGCGCCTCGCGTTTTTAACAAATTAGAAAACTGCGTAAATGTATCTTCGCTAGAAATAAGTTTGCCGCCAATCGCAGTGACAAACGCTACCCTATGCAGTGGGTAATTAATGAACGATACAGTCGCAGCACCATGTATCGCACCCGCTTCATCTGCAACCACAACCAATAGCCATTGCCCCGAAGTCAAGAACATTTGGATATGGTCGGCGGTATAGCCAGCAGCCCAATCGGGGAATTCCCCACCTTTTTGCATTGCTTCATCAATGAAAGGTTTAACCATTGGCCAAACTTGTTGGACGTAGTTAGTGTCAACAGGGCGAACTTGCAGGTTCATTTTTTATTCTGCCATGATATTAGCGAACCCCCTGCCATAGCCAGTATTTGAAGGGACTGGTGGCGCAGGCATAACTTGGTCGGCCAATTGTGATGAACCAATAACCGCGTTGTAATTTGGATCTAAGGGTTGTTGTGACGGTGCAGATATTGCCCAACTTTGAGCTTGTTGTGGCGGTTGTTGAGGCGCACCGTATATTTGTTGTTGCGGAGGTTGTTGCGGAGGTTGTTGTAACGCACCATGTATGTTAGACAAACCGCCCATAAACCCACTATTACCGTTGTAGCCGCCACCAAAGCCGCCGCCACCCATACCACCGCCGTAGCCGCCACCATAGCCACCGAACCCAGTGCCACCATAGTTGCCGTAGTTATTAGAGAAAGGGCTTTGCAGTTGTGGGAGGCCATAGTTACCGTAACCACCATAGCCGCCATAGCCACCACCATAGCCACCGCCAAAGCCGCCACCATAACCCCCACCGCCGCCACCCATACCACCGCCGTAGCCGCCCATACCGCCGTAGCCAGCCATACCACCAAAACCCCTCATGCCTTGACCGTATTGGCTAACTGCATAAGGATCAGTTTGGTTGTAGTTCTGATACTGCTGTTGGTATATAGGTTGGTAAAACTGCTGCGTAGGCGAACTGGGGCGATACCCGGAAGGGGGTGTTTGGTTTGCTTGCGAGAAGCCGTTTGATTGTGTAGTTCCCGAAGAACCCCCGGGTTGCATTCCTCCACCAGCCATGATATTCCCCTTTATTTAGGCAAGTACTTACTTGCGTTGATCTGTTTACCCTGCTTGGGGTTACCCGTACGGGCTTTGCGCACCTTGCTCATCATGTCGTACAAGTGTTTTGCACCTGCATCAGTTGACCCATTGCCCAAGTGAGAGACCACATCAGCGGGGATAACAAACTCACCATCCGCAAGGCGTGCTGGTTGTTTACCGTCAATATGTGCAGGGATGCTGTCGCTCATACCGTCGCCGGGACCTTTGAGCATCTGACCGCCATCAGAATAGCCACCAAGCGAGCCACCCCTAGAGAATTCAGACAAATGCTCAACACCATGCAACATGCCAAGTGTACTGCGTAATGCGCCGCTACGCGACTGTCCGTGGGGCATACCACCACCTGCTAACCCAGCAATACCACCTTGCGCATAGGGCAGGCTAGGTCTATAGGTAGATGGGTCATAACCAAATTTGCTCAAAGGCCCAGATAGGTTGGGAGCTTTAGGAACACCATAACGGCGTCTATCGGCCAGCATCAAAGCGCCAAGACCTGCACCGCCACCAAGCATCAACTTCTGGTTAGTGGACAGCCCGCTAAACTGATCCCCAAGTTGCGAGAACAAGTTGCCACTAGAAGGAGCAACATTACCGATAGAAGACACTGCGGAGTTTGCACCCAGTGCGCCACTATTACCAAAACCGGAAGCGCCATAGGTATTAGACAAATCTACACCGGGGCCAGACAGGTTACTGCCCAGTGATGGGTTCATACCAAGACCGCCCGTATTACTAGAAGCCAGACTAAACGTATCTGGGTTTGCCATGCTCATACCAGAACTAGGGTTTACGCCAAACATACCTTGACTTGGGTTAGGGGTAAGCCCGCTATTACCAATATCCATTAAACCACTGTTTGAACTGCCTAACATGTTTCCCATGTTTTGAGTTGCAGCCAAAGTGTTAGACGCACCAATATTATTTGGAATAGCGCTAGTTAAATCTCCAGCAACTCCTGAAGTACCACCAGCCCCAGCACCGCCAGCTCCAGCAGCACCGCCCATACCGTTCATTACCCCGCCAGTAAGCGCCCCACCGAGTGCGCCGTACATCGCACCCTTCAAAGGATCTTTACCAGTTAACAACGATGTACCACCACCAACGACAGCGCCGGTTTCCGCACCACCAATAGCGGCGTCTAATAGCGCCATTTCACCAATTCCGCCGTCCATGATAGTTCCTTTACGGTTTAATTTTCAATACGTTGTTGGCGGAAGTATCATAGTAAACATCGCCACTGCGTAGGTTAGACAAATCCGCTTGTGTTGGCAAGCTGGAAACAAATTTATTTGGGTTAGTCGGATCCGGATGGGAGAAAGTCAAGCCAGACTTAACGCTGGTAGTCCCGATATTTGACGACGAAGCCACCATAGGACCCGCATTATCAATCTGAGTGAAGTACAGACGCAACTGGCTAACCAAGTTATTCATCCATACTTGGTCATATTCTTGCGGCGCACTTTGTAAGCGCGGCTGTACTACGTTTGCATTTGCCATTATGCCCTCCGACCATCAGGACGCACGTCCATTCGAGGAATACCAACCTGCCACTGTGTGCCCAGCGTGTTGGAACCGAACACTGCTGCAATCTGGCGACCGCGCACCCGAACATTAATTTGTTGGGTGAACTGCTGAGTGCCGTAAAAAGGTGTTGAATTGGAGTATGTTTGCGTACTCTGTACGGTTGGGTATATCGTTGCACTATAGGCCGCACCGGGGTTTTGGCGGGGCATCAACGTCATATACATAGACGGATTAGCAACATTTGAGCCGTCAAACGACACGTCAGGAATCATCCGCCAAGCAAAGCCATACTTGTCACCATCACCAATATCGAAGTCGGATGATTGGATGTAAGCATTGATAGGAGAAGCGGGGTTAGTTGTGCCATCATCCACTCCAGACTCGTGGTAAATCAAATTGCCGCTGGTTGTGCCGCCGTTGCTATATCCCGTTGCCACTGGCAGGCCGCGCAGGGGGCTGTATGTCCAAGCCGTACGCGCCATCGAGCCGTAGGCCCAAGTGTTATCCACATAGTTGTAGATCACATAGCTGTCGATGGTGTTTGAGCTGGCTGAACAGTAGTACCACCAAACTTCACTGAAGCCCTCGTTGGAGCCAGCAAAGACTTGGAATGCCTGCTGCATGTTGATGTTCTCAAAAACATATTTACGCAAGCTACTCGGCAGGGTTTGGACCGTACCGTTATACATGTAGAACTTGTCAACGCCCATCCAGTAGACGTTGTTGTTTGCCACCACCCGCGCATTAGGCGAAATGATGGACACGTTTGAGCCCATGATTTGGAAGCCCCAAACATACGGAGGCCCAAGATACTGCATGGAATACAGCGACGTATCTGACCACACCAAAATTTCTTGACGGGCTTGAACTGCTGTAATGATTGAGGAGCCTTGAGAAAGACGGTAGTTACCAGCTTGGTTACCCACTTGGGGGGTCCATGTCAAGATGTCAGACTGGTCTGACCAAGAGACCAGCATCGGGTCTTGCGTGCCGTTGCCGTTGTTATCTGTGCCAAACGCAATCACAAACCGAGACTGATCCGACACCAGCACAAAGTTGGCGATCGTTGGGCAGTAGCTGTCTGTCTTCCAATACTGCGCGTTTCCTGCATCCCCATTGAAATAGTTGGTGTTGCTTGGGGAAAGAATCTGCGCACGGTAAAAGCTTGAGGGCGACGAAGAAGTCACCCAATAGTACAGAGCCCCGCCACGGGGGTTCATGACCAAGTTTTCACCGTAGTTAGACTGGCTCCACAAACGCAGTTGATAGCCGCCAGTAGACTGACCCCAGCCAGTAGCCGCAAAGCCCGGAGTGCTACCGCCCCAACCACCAGCGCCCCAACCCACGCCGACTGAATACTGAGTGGGCCCAGCGTTTAATTGGAAAGCCCCAACCGTTGAAGCACCGCCTGTACCTGTATCGCTGGAATTGGCAGCGACCGACATAACCACTTGGAACTGCGTATTACTAACGACTTTGGTAATCTGGAACTCAGCGTTGAGGATGGTTGCGGTTACGTTGCCGCCCAGACTGGCTGCACCACTGAAAGTCACAAACGTCATCGCTGTAACCGTCAGCGAAGTAGAAGAGTTAACCGTCAGGGTCGTAGAGCCGTTGGTTGCAGAGAAAGTAATTGCCCCTGCCGAAGTGGTCGTAGTAATAGGCGTTACGTCGTAGAAGTTACCGCCGTTACCGTTCTGGATGTAGTACTTGACGTTAGTACCAATACCCATCAGGTTAAACCCCGCAAGGCTTGCCCAGCTAAACAAAGATTTAGCAAGCCCCCAGAAGTTGCCTGTAGTAGGCTTCAGAGCGGAACTAGTTACGCCGTTGTCAACCGTCCAGCCACCAATTTTTTCGGCCACGCCAGAGCGAAAGCGCACGTTGTTGCACGCAAACCAGCCCCCCTTACCACCGAGCGTCGTGATTTCTTTATCGATACCCGGCTTAAACTGGAGCTTTATGAGTGCCATATTTACGTCATTCTAGCTATTACGCTAGGAAAAGGCTAGACTCTTCTGCACGACGTGTAACAAGTCCGGGCAACACATGACCAGCGGCTTTAGTCCATTCCTTGAACTGTTCAGCAGCGGCGTCATAATCGCCTTCGTTTAGTTTGCGGAGTAAGGTGCTGCTCTTTAAATTGCCCATGCCGACGTTGTAAGCAAATGAGCACAGCGCTGCTTTTTGATTGTCGTTAATCTCAACATGCACGGCAGCGTCAATATGCTCGCCCAAGATGTTTAAGCGGTTAGCTAAGTCGGCGTCAGCTTGTTCTTGCGTCCAAACTGTACCTTGATGGATTTCCGGGCCAGTAGCGCCGTAACCAACAGTCCAAGGAGCAGCGCCAGTACCGGGGTCTGGGTATGCAGTCAGCTTGCAACCCTCGTGGCGTTTGATTTCTTCAGTAGCGATTTCTAACCAGTTCATTGTTTAGGCTCCAGTAGTGAGTTATAAGCTGCTATGCAGGCGTTCAGTTTTTCGATGGCGGAATCGCCTCGTTCTGTAAGGGAGACAAGAGTTTGAGCAGCTCTTGGGTCAATGTTGCAGGTTCCGGCGTTATCGCTGCTGGCAGCGGAGGAATTACCGGGCACTGGGCTACCACAGGAACCAGCGATGTGCAGCTGCATAGAACCAGAGGCCAGCTTATCGTCGAGAGCTTTAGAAGCCGCAGCAGCTTTTGTTTGCGTGTCGGCCAGACTGCGAGAAATGTAGGCAACTGTTTTGTTTCGTTCATCGGTGATCTCCTGCGAATGTTTGTTGGCGGCGTCCAGTGCAGCTTGGGCAACTGCACGTTCTTTATCAAATTCGGTTTGCTCATGCTCGTAGACCGACACGGCCACAACCACCCAGCTCATGACAATGGCGACCCAGAAGTAGGGGTTAAGTATCATTTGGGCTCCTGTGCATCATGGTTCTGGTTAATAGCAGTAGTGACCATGCCCAAGCCTTTTTCAGAAGCTATGCCGCCGATAGCGCCCACAATCAGCAGCACAATGTCGTTCAGCATCTTGGTATAGGCTTGGTCGATCGGAGCCATTGCCTTCATGGGCTGCTCAACAAAGGTCAGCGAATACAGCATCATGCTGGTAATGCCGACAAACACAAAGACGATCATCAAGACCACAACGGCCCAAATGCGGATTTTAATTTCTTCCGGCGTCAGGCGGGGGTGGTTGAACATATTTTTCGTTGACAGGTGCAACGAGGTATTCCGGGCACGTCTGGCTGAAGGAGCAAACTGGCCGTTGGCATTGCGCGGCCGCGAAGTTTCTGGGTTCTTGACAGGCGTATCTGGTTCGCTCATAGCATCCCCCCAAATTAAGACTTGCGATGATGAGCAGGGCGGCTATTAGTTTTTGCATAGTCCACAGCTTCCTGAACAAAATAATACCCAACAACACCCAATACAACCACCAGCACGACGATGAGGGCGGCTAGGAAAAACTCTTCTTGCTCTTTCTTTTGGGCCTTGGCGCGGTCTTCGGCAGCTTGGGCTGCGAACTTGTCGGCCTTGTCCATCTCACCTGCGCGGGCTTTGATCTTGTTCCAAACGTCGATCTTACCGGCCTGCATGAATAGCATCTGCAGCTCGGCTTCAAATTGGCGGGTTTGTTCCAGCGCCATCTCGATCTCAATGGCCGCACCCATGTTGGAAGCATTGCCGGATTTTTTGGCCTCGGTAACAGCCTTGACTGCAACGTCTTTGGCAGTGAAATATCGACCCAGTACCGGGCCTAGAGACGCAACATCATCTACAGTCTGACTGGCTTGTTTGACCAGCTTAACTGCTTTTTGTATACCCGTCAGGGCTAGGCCGATGCTTACTGGGTCGATCATACTAATACCATTGGTGAGTCATCATGTACAACAATGGCAGGCTCAGTAAGAGCCTAACCACCGGGTTAAGATGAAGTCGCAGTAGAAGCAACATCGCCAGCGCTGGTATCAGCACTGGGAGCAGCGTCCGTATTAGCGGCCACATCTCCTTGAGGAGCAGCAGGTTGTTGAGCAACAGCGCCATTAACCAACTTGTCAATCAGAGCGCGTGAAACCTTATGTGGCAGTTCTTCGAGAGCAGCCAAAATGGTACGCAGTTCTTGTTCTGTGTGGGTAAAGTTAAACATAATTTTCCTCTTGTTGGATTGGCTGAGAAGGGGCAGCCGTGTAACCCCTTTAACTATTTTACGCTGACCAAGGCAACGGTTGTGTGACAGGCGACACAGGGGGGTTCGCTAATGAATTCAATTGACCCTGAACATTCGCCTCATAGTTGGCGATGCCTTGTGCGCCCAGAGACTCTTGCACCCAGCCAATAACGGTTGCTTCAGTCAGGCTTGCATAGGGTTCAAAGCCAGCTTGTGCGTCAGTAACGGGATACTGGGTGTTGCCACCGATATCAGCAGTGTGAGTGCCATCAGTGCCGGTAAGCAGCCAGTTGACGTTCACAACGTAGCCAGCGTTTGTGCCGCTAGGCCATTGTTGCATGGAGGTAACGCTCCAAGTATAAGTGGTAGCCATTTTAATTTCCTTTCAGAGTTGCGAGTTCTGCCTTCAGTTGTTCAACTTGGGCGGTGAGGGTTTTAATTGCTGACACAAAATAGGGGTCAAGATTACGGTTGATGCCATAGATTTCATCTTCGCCAACAATGGCTTTTTCTTCTGGAGAAGCGGCGTGTTTGTTGACTTGAGCAGGCAACACAGTCATGTATTGTTGCGCCTTGAAACCCACTTCATGCTTGCCGGTAACAATGTAATCAAACTCAGTCGGTTCAAGCGCATTGATGATTTCTAAGCCATTTGTTACTGGAACAAAGTTTTTCTTAATGCGCTCGTCAGACGTTGTAGACCAAGAAGATGAGTTGTTGCCTTGGTAAACACCGCCACCATTGGGGTTGATATAACCGGTGCTTGAACCTTTGCCAGTAGAGTTAAAACCAATGGCAATTTCATAGTTATTGGTCGCAGATGACCCGCCGGTTGCGCTTCCAATATATACGTTGGCGCTGCCCGTTGTAGTTGGGTTAGCCCCTTTGCCAGCAGTTGCACCAATACAAATGTTGTCAGTACCAGTTGTAACTGCATATCCAGCCTGATAACCAATCAAAGTATTAGCATTTGGCGTGGTTACTTGATAACCAGCTTGGTAACCAATAAATGTTGATTGAGGTGCTGTTGTTGTGCTATAACCTGCTTGAAAACCTAAAGCAGTAGCGTTATTAACCGTAGATGAGAAAAGGGCCTGATAACCTAAAGCAGTGTTGTTACTGCCTGTGGTGTTGCTATACAGAGCACTTTTACCAATCGCTACGTTGTTACTTCCTGTAGTATTCGCACGAGCAGCGCCAGCGCCAACTGCGGTGTTATCTCCGCCTGTCGTGTTGGCATACAGCGCAGGAAGTATAGAACCATCGAATGTGCCGATAGCCACGTTACCATTACCCGTGCTATTGTTTGCCATCGCCGAATCACCAATAGCCACGTTGGAGCCTGTGGTGTTGTTTGTCAGTGCAGATTGGCCGATAGCAACGCTGTATGAGCCGGTGGTATTGGCTTGAAGTGCGCCAGCGCCAACGGCCGTAAGGCGAGTTCCTGTTGTGTTGGTATATAAAGCCTGATACCCTACAGCAG
>Ga0208378_1000108_pt1 | contig 30660 bp, 51 predicted proteins | sample CryBogCBE24Aug09_FD_184556 | JGI IMG/M metagenome (GOLD analysis project Ga0208378, IMG submission 184556) | Freshwater microbial communities from Crystal Bog, Wisconsin, USA - CBE24Aug09 (SPAdes) (version 2) | ecosystem: Environmental > Aquatic > Freshwater > Lake | place: Crystal Bog...
AGAAGCATTCAATCAGGAAGAAATGGAAGCGATACTCAAATTAATAATTGCAGGTACCATTTTATATGAAATGAAAGATAAAGGGTTGGTAAATTCTTATGAGGATGACGACACTGAAGAGGTGTTTTTTTTAACAGAAGAAGGTAAACAAGTTTTAAAAAATAAAAAATAATCGACTATTTTTTTTCTTCTATTTGTTGAGAATAAAGATTTCTTTTGTACTTTTTAACTTTTTCTTTAAGTTCTAATATTGTTTTCTTAGATTCGTATAGGTTTTTAGATACATTAGTTAAACGACCGTTAACTACGTTTTTTAAGCCACTAGGAACAGCATCTTGTAATTTTCTTAGTTCCTTTATTGTTTCATTTAATGAGTTCTCTAATTCGTCTATTTTGAACTGTACACGACCAAATTCATAACGAGAAACTTTAGCAGCTTCTTCAGTAAGAACATTGTTCACTATTTCTTTAATTTTATTTTCTAAGATAGTATTTTCCATTATCCTGTATATTCTTGTCCTTGTGAATTACTTATTTCATTATCTCTTTTCATACCTTCCAAAATATAGGTTCTGATCAATTTAGAAACAGTAATTTTTTTACGATTAGCAACTTTTTCAATTTCTTTATAATATGCAGGAACCACTCTAAATGTTAACATTTTGATAAGTGATGTGTGTTTGGTCTTCTTTTCTCCCGATTCTTCTTTTCCAGGACCACCCCCTGCTTGCATTTGTTTATATGCGTTTGATGCCATTTTTAGTTATTTTATATAAATATTTGGTTTATCAGTAATTTTTTCTTATATTTTAATAAATACCTTTAATTATGGCAGAAGAAAAAGAAACCCTATTATCTCCTATTAAACAATGTGAGGAGAAATACCCTGAAACAACCACAGAATTCAAGAAAATTATGAGGGAGCAATATGAGTTGTTCTGTAGAAAACAATTGAATTATGGACCTGATAACATCTCTGTAGGAACTAAATTGGAAACCCCTGAAGAAGTTAAACTATCACTTACAGGTCTGTGGTTCAGAATGAATGACAAGATCCAAAGATTGAAACAACTTGTTTTGCTTGGTAAAGAGGATACTGTTGGAGAAAGTGTACAAGATAGTTATTCGGATTTGTCTGTTTATGGAATAATTGCACAAATTGTGAGTCGTGGAAAATGGGCCAAATAAGAACAGTTAACGAAAAAATAAAAGGGATAAAATGTTTTTTTTATCCCTTTTTTATTTTATATTAATCAAAATAGTATTTATTTAAAACGAAAGATATGAGAGTGAATTTGAACCATCCTTCCTTTATTTTATTTTTAGAAAATGTGAGTAACATCATTTTAGACAATGTTAATGTTGAAAGTTATTTCGAGTTACCTATTGAAAAAAAGATGAATGTTCAATATATGGTTTTCAAATTAATGAAAAACTCAGTTAGTAATAGAGCAAAATTAAGTGATAATGAGCTTAGAAGTTTTTTAGTAGTTCTTATGAAAAAGAACGAAGAATCAGAAAATTACGAATTTGCTAGTATTCTGAAAGACATTTCAAACAATTTTGAAGCTGTTAATGATTATATTTTACCTAAACCAACTAAGAGAAAAATAAAAACAAAAACAGATACCGCAGAAAATGGCTAAAAAAAATCTCGACATCAAAACCAAAAGGCGTTACGCATTGTTAGCCACAAGGTGGTGTAGAGAGAATATGGGTATTAATAAACGTAGAAAAGATTTACCCAAAGTTAGTGTTAGAATCAATTTTGTTAAAGAAGAAACTGAGAGATTTATAAGTGGTGTCTTTTATGCTCAACAAAACAAAATAATAGTTTATGATAAAAACTGTTTAACCATTGAAGAGGTTGTTTCGACAGTTATTCACGAATATACCCATTATTTACAATCAGATGTAAAATATATGGAATTATATAAAAAATATTATTATAAAAACCATCCTTACGAAAAGGAGGCGAGAAAAAATGAGGAACTATTCACTCATTTATGTATTAGAAAAATCAAAGATTTAGTTTAACTTATAACTTGCGCTTCAGGTATTTCCTTCAAAAAAAGAAGGACGTTGTCATTAGGATTTCTAACAACAACGTCACATCTCCAAAATTCTTTTAGATCATTTGTGTAACCTTCCTTAATCTTACTTGAGGCCATTTTCTTATAGACCCAATATAATTTATCTTGATAATTAACAAATTCTCTAGGTAACATTATTTAAATTTAATTCCAGTTAATTTAGTTATATCCGCAACTAATACTTTATGTGATTCTAAACCTGTTTGTTTTCCATCAACATTATCAAATAGGAAAGCTAACCATTCTTTTGTTTTTACAATATAAACTACTTTCCAACATTGTGTAGGTACAGCCATATTATCGGGTCCTAATACCTCTGCTTTACCCAAATTACCACACCATACGTGAACTGAATCATTCTGAATTGACCAGTTTCTTTCTGCTGTTTCTAATGTTTTCCAATCACCAGCATTTAAAGCGTGATATTGTGGAGCCATATTAGAAAAATAGAAACATTCAGTTTGAACCTCAGGAGTTTGACATAAATTATCAGCTGCAGGACACATATGACCTCTATCGAATCCTTTTGAACCTTTAGCTTTATGTGCTTGATTAGCAGCATCATAATCAGCTTGGATTTTAGTATCTACAATATCTAACGGATCTGGAGCAAATTGGTCTTTACGAGCCATTGGAGTTGCGCAACCAACTTTTGCTTTAGTATCCCACCATTCCACTAAAGTAGGATATTTTAATGACTTAGAATAAGTCGTTGTGTAGTTTGTGTGTTTCAAAACTACTAAATCTTGTGTTCTACCGCCGATAGTGAAAAACACTAAAAGAATGGTAATCAATGCTAATACTCTTTTCATAATTTTTGTTTTATATTGATAAATATACATAAAAAAAGGGAGACTATAAAGCCTCCCCTTTTATTTTAATCCTATTATTATATGGATTAATTAAACAAATATTTTAAACCAATTTGTAACTGCCATCTTGAGATGATTGAGTTATTATTAGTGTAACTATTTGTCACACTAAAATTTATTTCAGCAGGAATAGTTGAAAATTGGAAAAAATTGAAAAATATTTTATATTTATATAAACATATGGATATAAATTCAATTTACGCAGTTTTAGGTACCGCTTTTGGTGTACTAGGTTCAGCAAGCGCTTGGAGATTTTATGAGAAAAGAGCTATGCATAAGGAACGCGATGAGGACTTCATCAGACACGATTGTAAAGATAGAATATCCAAATTAGAAGCATTATTAGATGCCGCAGGTAAAGAAAAAGACCAAATGAGACAAATGATTTTAGATTTGACTCGTCAAGTTGCTGAACTTAAAGTAACAGTTGAATATCTTAGAAGCGAGAACGATAAATTAAATAAGAAAAAAACAACAAGACCTTAATATGAGATATATTTTCACAGAATCCCAAATAAAAAAAATAATTGATAATCAATTAGTTGAACAAACAACTAGTGCTGAAAAATCATTTAATAATGTTTATGCAAATGAACCTGTTTCTACACAAATGAGAACAGTAAAACCACAAATGGGTGGAAAATATGCATTCTCAAATAAAAAATTAGCCGTTTTAGATCAAGATAAAACTTATAAATTACATTTAGTTAGACAAGGGGAAACGGTTGATTCAATAGTAAGAAATTTAGGGGGTAATGGTACTTATAACATATTGTGGGCCAATGACTTATTACAAAATAACCCAAGAAATTTGAAAGCCGGTGATGTTATTGCGTTCAGTGTTGCAAAAACAGCTTAATATTTTTTAAAAAATTAGTTTTATTTCACTCCTTTTGTCATATATTTGCATTTCAAAATAAAGATATGCAAGAAATGACTACAAAAAAATGTTCAGGGTGTAAATGTGACAAACCATTAGATAATGACCATTTTTATAAAAATCGTTTAATCTTTGATGGTTTCAGCAATTATTGTATCAATTGTACAAAAGAGAACTCAAGAAAATATTTCCTTAGAAAAAAGGAAAAAAACAACATAGCTTTAAAAAATAAGTTATTAGAAAATATCGGTGAAGAAGCGGTTACCGCAAATAATTTGATGAAACTTATTATGTTAGAAGAAAAAGTTAAAGTAATTCTAACTGAAATAGAATCATTAAAAATGAATTTTATAAATCAATAAAAATAGAAAAGGGGAATTAATCCCCCTTTTTTTTATGCTAACAACGCGTAATAATTTTTGAAATGTTTTATACGATCATCGAGACCTAAAGTTCCTCCGTTAACGTGTTTTGTAATAGAAGTAACAACTGCGTCTGTGGCTCCACCATCTGCAATTTTATGTAATCCGTTTTTATTGAAAAACCAACCTGCAGATGCCAAAGGGTATTTTGTAGCAACTAAATCAGGTGATGCTACACAATCCTCACCAATAACTGCTGTGAATGCTTTATAATTATCCTTACCTGTTAATTGGATAAAACCACGACCGTGATATTTCCAACCATCACCACTTGCTTCATCACCATTACCCATTCTACTAGCGTAAACTTTATTCGCTATTTTTTCTTTTTGTCTTTCGTAAGGTACCGCAGCTTCTTCTGTTAAGAAATACTTGTGAAAAGTACCTGCTAAACCTTTTGCAGAGTAATTTAAATTTTCTTGAACTGCTTTGAAATCGCCACTTTCGTGTGCACATTGTGCTAAAAAGTGAGAAAGTCTCAACGGTGTATTAAGTTCAAATTTGTCAATTGCATCAGGTATTTGTGCTAAAACTGAATCAGGAACGTGTCCTTTTAATTTTGAAATGTCCATAAATGTATTTTATTTATAAATACACTTGAATAGACTAAACTTTATTTATTCACTATTTTTTAATATTTATATAAAAACATTTCATTTAATGAAAAAAATCGTATTGACCGAAGAACAAGTAAAAAGAATTTTTGATAAAATTATTTCAGAACAAGCGGCCCCTACTCAAAATAACAATGGCGGTTTAACAGTGGATTTTGGAACCAACTTCCAAAGTGGACAATTTCAATTAGATACTTCAAAACAAGGAGACATAAATAATAAAGTATTACAAATAGTTGATTTTATTAAAGATAAAAAACTTAAAGATTTTAAAGTAGTAATTACACCTGGAGAATCTCAAGTAACAAATCAAGCACCATTTCAACAACCTGGTTCGTTAGCAGCTAAGAGAGGTGAGATTTTAAAAGCGTATTTACAACCAATTTTACAAAAGAATTTGAATATATCGCCTATAATAGAAGTGAGTGCTCCTATAATTGGCAAGACTCCATATGTGAGAGGTAACAATAAAAATGATCCAAAATATGTTGCTGAACAATTTGTAAAAGCTACAATTGTTTTAACAGCACAAAAAACCCCAACACCGACACCGACACCGACTACAGGTAAAATAATATATGATAGATACGGAAGATTGGGTGAAGTAGTTCGTTTAGGTTATGATTTGATTGGATATGCGAATTATGATTTTGTGAAAACAAAAGACATTAAAGATTCAGGAATTTTGGATACAAGTAGTCAAAATATAATTTTCACTGAAGTCAAAAAAGACACAGTACCGACACAAGTTTTAGGTCAATATGAAATTCCTTATGAATGGTGGAATACTAGAGCAGGAGCTGAAACAAATGTAATAACTCCTGATCAGTTAGTGAAAATTAGAACTTTCAAAAAGATTTATTCACCGAATTATGGTGTTAGATAATTTATTTTTTTTGTGATACTAATTTAACTGAATCACAAAATTTAAAAAAATAAACTTTTAAGGTATCATCCATTTGTTTTTTTGTTAATATTTTTCCATCCCATTGATATGTTTTGGAATTTTTAACAGAGGGTTGTGAAAGCCCATTTAAAAATGATAAAATCAGTAACATTGTAATAAACTTTTTCATAGTTCTATTTTTCGTGTGGATTAAAATGTTTTTTGAATCTTCTGATAATATCTACTAATTGTACTTTATACCCAGTACATTCACAATATCTACTCTCAACAAAATAAAGATAAGTAAATCTATTTTTAAGGTATTTTTTGGGTATCGTATTTTGCCAAAGTTTATAATCTTGTACTGATTCAAACCAACTTTCATATGCAGCGTGTCCGTATTTTTCACCGATTGCTGTGGTTTTTCGATACTTAGAAAGTTTCATTCCAAATAAATTGTTACCATCTCTGAATTTATCTGAGGTAAAATGGCCGGATTCTAAAACCCCTTGGGCAAATACTATGTCAGGGTATTTTATACCTTGTTGACAAATCTCATAATATAGCCAATGGTAATTTACTTTATTGTAGGGTATATATACCGTATCTTTTTTATAAACAACGACAGTATCAACAATAACTTTATGTGTTATATGTTTGATTTTCTTGTGTTTATGTTTTTTTTTGTGTGTTGGTGCGAATGAACACAATCCAACAAAAAGAAATATTAATATTTTTTTCATACCACAAATGTAAAAGGTTTTTTGGAATATTCCAAATTCTATTTACTATTTTTAATTTTTTTATATACTTATATCAAACCTTGTGATTGAAGTCCAAGTGTCCCTGAGACATTCGAGTTGGAATTGACACCAACAAATTAGAGTTCAAATACAAACAAAAATATAAGGAAATGAGTAATTACACATTGCAGGCGTCTGTGCCTCAATCTTTTATTACAAAAAGTAAACAAAGATTAAAACAGTTTAATGACACCGTATATCTTAAAAACGGTGATGAGTTCGAAATCGAACTTTATAATCCCAATCAAAATAAAGTATTAGCAAAAATTGAATTAAATGGTAATTCCATTGGTTCAGGTATTATTATTCGTCCTGGCGAAAGAGTATTTCTTGAACGTTATATGGATGAAGCTAAGAAATTTTTGTTCGAAACTTATTCTATTGATGGGAATGATAAACAAACAAAACAAGCCATTCAAAAAAATGGTGATGTAGTTGTTAAGTTTTATAATGAAGACATTCTACCAACTAGGACCTTGTATAAAAGTGGTAATTCATTAACCATCAACAATCCATCTTGGAATGTTAATAATGTTACACCATACACTTACACAACACATAATACGAATACCACAATACCAACTTATGGTACGTTTACAACAACAGGCACTAATGCGTTTTTCGGTAATACCAATACTACTTATACGAGTGGTATTGACACTAATTCAATTTTGAGGGATATTAAAAATAAAGGTTTATATAATGAACCTACATCTATGAGAAGCCTTGAAACTGGTAGAGTTGAAAAGGGATCTAGTTCTGACCAATCATTTACATATGATTATTCGTCATTTAATAGTTATCCATCGAGAACGGATACTTGGAAAATATTACCTCAATCGATTAAACCATTGGTTAAGGAAGATTTGGTAACTTATTGCACAGAGTGTGGTGCAAAAAGAAAGAAAGATAACCATAAATTCTGTCCACACTGCGGAACAAAATTCTAATAAATAATATCACAAGGTTTTAAAAATTGGGGCGAGAGTCCCTTTTTTTATTTATATTCTTTATTGTGAGTACCACAAGTTGGACAAATAGGTAATGATTTCTTTTTCTTGTGTGTGGTTTGTGTGAACTTATGTCTACAATTTCTACAGGTAATGAATTTAGCGTCTTTATCCTTTTCGTTTCTCTTATTATATATTTCTATACTTCTTAATATTTGATTGTACTTATCATCAGATAATTGAAATTGCCCCACATCATTCCACCACTTAACTGAATTGTTTTTTGGGAAGTGTATTGCTTGTCTAACCCATTCTTGACCCGGTTCAGGATGTTCAACATTCCATAGAGTTATAACATTTGTGTCATGTTCCCAATTTGGTTTATCTCTTTCACCATTAGTGTGTGGTTCAGTAATCCAAATAATACGTTTACTGACTAAATCAAAAAAATTTAATGTTTTTCTTCCGTTAGGATTAATATTTTCTTCTAATTCAGCGTGTTTATTACCGCATTTATGACAAGTATAAGGATCTTTTTCGCCATCAGAAATATCCCAAGACCATCCACATTTATCACATATAACTTTATCTCCTTCAACTTTTTCAGTTAAACTTGTATTAGGACCATCGGGAGGTGAACAACCTGCAAATGTGTCCGCGCCAGGTGATGCTAAAAATCTATCGGTCCCTGAAGCTAAGTCGTGAGCATTAGGTGACATTTTACCCGTACCATCACATTTATCACACATTTTTCCATCTTCCATTTTACCCAATCCATAACAATGGTCGCATTTAATATAATCAGCTCCACCATCGTTATATTCCTTAATTAAGTTTTTAAATTGCGATTCGGATATCAATATTTTCATATAATATAAATATAATAAAAAAACCCACCATTTCTGGTAGGTTTTTCTTTTTTTCGAAGTTTTTTATAAAAATCTTTGGAAGTTTGCTTTTATTTTCTTGATGCTTTCATTTAATTCTTTGTCATCCTCTTCTTTATCTTCATCCTCTTCTTTATCTTCATCTTCGTGTCCTTTGATGTTTTTATTCATCATATCTTCTTCTTCATCGTCCTCTTTATCTTCGTTATCCATTCCTTTATCGTGCGGATTGTCTTCAATATCGCTATCAACGTGATCACCTTTTGCTTTATTCATAAAGAAATCAAAAACTTGTGATAAATCATTTTCTGCAGTAGTAATATGAGCAGCAGCCCAATCGTGCTCATCCAATAATTTATCCATCATTTCGTGATCGATTTTATTCAAAAGTAACTCTGCTTTTCTTTTTATTTCTTCTAAACTATTGAAGAACATATAGTGTTTTTCTTCACCTTCGTGTTCATTCATATTTTTAGTTGTGAATTGAGAATCGTTACTTATATCGAAATTAACTGATGCATCACCAGGTTGTTCTGAAATCATTTTCTGTTTAGCAATCAATCTTTTTAATTGATCTTCAGTTATTTTAAGTTTTTTAGCCATTTTTTTGTTTTTATATAAATACTTTTATTTTTTAATTAAGTTTAACAAGGTACAGCAGGATTGATTGTTTGTGTAGAAACTAATCCCGTTGTAACCAATACATTATTTCGATAATAACCAAATACCGGTACATTAGTTACAGGTGAAATTAACCACTCCAAATATTGTCCTGCTGAAGTATAAGGATATGTGAATGTACGAACAGTTTTATTCGAACAGTTATAACCATTTGTTACAATAGCAACTACCGCTCCATTGTATCCAGAATAAATTCCTGTATTACCTGTCGCCAAAGCTAAATCTGTTCCACTAACTTGGTAATCATATGATTGATAAACAATTGGTGGTACAGTAGGGGTTGGAGTAGGTGTATTTGTATGAGTCGGTGTTAAAGTAGGTGTAACACTCGGAGTTGGAGTTGGTGTGGATGTGGTTGTGTGTGTTGGTGTTAAAGTAGGTGTAACACTTGGTGTTGGTGTCGGTGTATTTGTTTTTGTAGGAGTAACAGTAGGTGTTGGTGTTGCGGTTGGTGGTATACAAGGTATGTTACCATTATTAATTTGAACACTACTTAAACCATCTGTTATGAATACATTATTTTGGTAATAACCAAATTGTGGATCGCCAATATTAAGAGCGGATGTTAATCCATTTGTATAAAATCCTGCTGTATTAAATGTAGCTGATTGTACTTGATGCGCACCATTATCTCTAACAATTGCAAATAAAACACCATTATAGTTTGCATATGGACCTGAGTTACCTGTTGCATTATTCAAATCTGTTTGTGATATATTATAACAATAATAATTCACAGTTACACCATAAAATGTTGTAGGTGTTGGAGTTGGAGTAAGAGTACTTGTTGCGGTAACGCTAGGTGTTGGTGTGGTTGTTGGAGCTGGTGCCCAGTTAATTACGTAACTTGGGTATAAACCCATATCGTAAGTTCTTTTAGTTACAGTATAACCATATGTATTATATAACACTGAAGCAGCATTATCGTCCATATAGATACCATCAATTGTTACTTCAAATTGGCCATTTGCCGTTGCTGCGGTAATTACGTTATTTATGTATGTTAAACCAGTTAATACTTGTGTTGAACCGGTAAGAGAATTAGCTGCACTTATCATTTAATCTATTTTAATATATAAATACTTCAATTTTTAAGTTTAATAAAACATTTTAATTAATACCCACCTGTAAAGTAAATGTATAGGACTTCAGGTATACGTGTACAAATTGTTTTTTGACCTAAATCGTTCTCGCATTCAATATTGGGGAGTTTCTTACCTAACTCTTTTAAATGCTTAGGTGCTTTCTCAAGTAACCTCAAAATTTTGTCTTTAGGATATAATGTATCACTATTGTAATGTTCATTTATGAGGTCTAATAATTTCATATAAAATAAATAGTTTAACTAAAATAAATGTCACCTGGATTTACAGCAAGAGCGGCGTCTTGACCAAATTTAACCTCGTCCATTTCAGGATAAAGAATGATTAGATATTTGAAAACTCCATTTTCTTTTTTCACCAATGTATTATCGATTTTTGTTTTAAAATGATAATCACCTGCTTTTTTACCTATAACCATTTTTGCATTTTGCATCGCGGTATTTTTTGCAGATTGGAAGTTTGGAGACACTCCTTCACCGAATCCACGTCTATCTGAAGGGATAGAATTTATTTGAGACCATTGGTTTTTTGTCTCTTCATAATTTCTTGACATAGGATTTTTAGCAATAGTATCCTCTAATATAAATTTTAATTGACTCTCAGTTAGTACTATTCTCATTTGTGTTTTATAATTAATTCACCAAGAACTTCGATTCTTCCTACTAATTTTTGGAATGCAATTTGTTCCATATCATCAGATAATTCTTTCACACATTGATTGAATTCTTTTTTTGCTTCGGCCATATCAAATTTACCTTCAGCGGCTTTCTTATAATATGGAAGTTTGACTTTGAAGTGATGATAGGTTAACATTGATGGTCCGCCTTTTTCTTTTGCGCTATCAGCAATTTTTTCCGCACCACCCATTCTTTTTTCAGCAAATGTGTCAAATGCTTTTGATTCAGTTAATATATCTGTTAATTTCATACTTTCATTAATTTGGGGTTGTTGTACTTCTGGTTTTTTTAATTCAGCAGAATCGATACCGTCAATTATAAATTTTGCACATTTTGTAATAATATGCATATTTTTCATAATCTTATCTCTATTTGCTTTCCACAATACCAAATAAGTTGGATGTTGTGTAACTGGTAAATCATAATGTTTCATAACAACGTATGAAACTGATTCAGCTTGTAGCTCTTTCATTTCTCTATCACCTTTCAACATTTTCATAATGTCGTCACCTTCATCAGGAATATGAAATATAGATTTATCTCTCCAATGTAATAATTCGTGAGCCATTTCGTGTACAAGCGTACTTGCTGCACCAACACCTGCAACATCTGAAGAAAGATTGATATGATCGCCGGCGCTATATCCTTTCTCACCACCTTTCGCTGTGTCTTGTGTAATCTTAATACCCAAACTTGCAGCAAAATCTTTTAATCTCATAACCAACTCATCAGCTACCTCACTTGGTTCATTACTTGCGTACCATATTGGAGTTTCAGGAACATCTTCACCTTCTTTTAAAGGGTACGTATCTGATATATCATAAACTTTACCTAAGTTGAATCTTGTAGTCATTCTACCTGATTTAACTTCAGCATCCAATTCTTTGCTATCAGCATAATCTGTTTTTACGTCATCAGATTTAACTTGCATAGGGAACCAAATATAAATTGCGGTTGCACCTTTTTTAACTCCTCTATTTAATTTTTTCCAAGTATTGTAACCCGCAACTTTTTTTGCGTCTCTCTTTTGTAAAAATATAAGCCAAGTATTAGTTAATGAATAGTTGTGGAATTTACTGTAAAAAGTTAAGTAATTTCTAATGGACGCGTCTAATGCAGCTTGGTCAGTTGCATTCGCTAAGTCGTTAATGTATTTCTCAAGATTATCCATTATGATATTCTTCTTTGTTGGGTCAACATCTTGTGACTCAACAAAATCTTCAATTTTTTCTAATTGATCGATAATACCTTTTACTTTATTGTATTTCTTAATTAATTCATTGATAATTGGTAATTTATCATAATCACCAACCCAATGGCCCAAATCTGGTTTCCAATCGAAACCTAATTTTCTAAATTCTTTTGCCAAACTAATTGTTTCTTTGGTTCTTGCGTTCTTATCTTCTTTATCAGAGAAAACAATTAATTTTTGAGTATTCGGGTCTTTTTTCAGAAATATATCTTCATCAACATCTTTCATTTTTGAATGGATGTTTTGAATTTGTGTTTCAGTTACAACAACTTTCATATTCTATATTTTAGTTATTTTTTAATTTTTTCAAAATTTCCAAATTGGCCTTTACCAATTTCATTTTCTTTTTGCCAGATTTTTTACTTCTTTGTGGCATTGGTTTTGGTGCTGCTGATCCCATAAAATTATTTAATTAATTTTTTAAATTTATTTATTGATTCATTCATTCTGTCCTGACTAATATGAGTTAATCTAACATCATCTCTTTGGCTATGTTTTTTAGCTGCTTCTTTTGCTCCAATTAACGCGCTTTTCGCCTCAGGTGAAAATGAGTTATCTCTAATTAAAGTTTGTTCAATTGTGAATGCGATATCTGATTCTGACACAGATTTTAATGCGGTAAATAAATGATACGCCAATTTACGAAAATCATTTAAAGGTACCGTTTCTTCTAATCCTTCTAGTATATTTGTGCTCATAAGATATAAATATATCAATCCCGGTTAACAAGACCGGATCCGATGCACTAAACTCAAATATTTATTAACTATGAAATTAATTAATGAAGTTAAAGATCACACAGATGATGAAATCGTAGATTTTAATGAAATAGACTTACAAAGAGAATTTACCAAATTAAACAAACTTTTGTTTAATGATTCACTATATCCTGTGGAAATGTTATGGAATACACGCAAAGCAGCTCACGGGGTGGTAAAAGCGACAAGAAATAGATTAACAGGAGAAATCAAAATCAAATCTTTAGGGATGTCAAGATTTTACGAAATCAAATACAAAGATTTCAAAGACACCTTAGCTCACGAAATGATTCACGTGTATTGGTTACAGAAAGAAATTAATTGTCATCACGATTGGAGATTTATACAACAAATGAATAGAATCAATTCTATGGGGTTAGGTTTCAATGTGAGTGTTAAAAAAGATAGTTCGAATTTAGGTATTTCCAATGAAATATCTGAAAAAAAAGTTCAATATGTTATTTGTATTATTAATATGGATGGTGCAGATTTTTTAGCCACAATGACCAACAACGCTTACCAAAATGAAGCAAGCTTAATAGGAAATATTTTTAAAGGCGCTGTTAAAAAAGGGAAATATAAAAAAGTGACCGGTATGTTTTACAAATCATCTGACCCATTATTACGAAAAGAAAAAATACAGAGAACCTTTAAATCAAGTATATCGTACTCGAAATTACCACCCGAAAGAAAAAAAGTGTTAGAAGATAATTCAGACGGCTTTTTAAATGGCTTTGAAGCGGTAGGAGATGATATTAAATGGTTTTAACTTACTTCTTTCTACGTTGTCTTAATGCACTACCTGCAACAGATTTATAAGCTTTTGTTGTCTTTTTGCTTCTAAGAGCACGCGATGCTTTTTTTGCAACTTTTCTTGATGTTCTGGCCATAAGATTTATTTTAAATATTAAAATGCAAAAATATGTATATTTTATGATATTAACAAATATATACAAAAAAAATGGGATAAGAGTAGCGAATTCTTATCCCGACGACACTATTAACTAGTCCCGGTCCTAAGCAGGGTCTTCAAACCCTGGGTATCTTTATATGAAGAAGTTTTAATCGTTTTTTATAAATATTTATTAATTATGAAATTCAAAGATATATTACATTCCATTATTTTGGAGAATTATGAATTGGAAGAATTAGGTACTAAAGAAAAGGATGTATATGGTGCAGGTGTAACTCATCAAATTTATAAAGCTGAACATAGTGGAAATTTGTTATATAAAACAGGGCCAAAAGGTTATGTAGATCAATGGTACGATATTTTTAAGAATAATCCTAAGTATTTTCCAATTGTACATAAACGTGGGAATTTAAAAAAAGGATGGGACTATGTTGGAGTGGAAAGACTTGATACTCAAAGAGTTAAAAAAGAATGGGTGTATTTGGAAGAAAAATTAACGGATATTGGTTTTATTGATGAAGATAATATGGGTGATATCGATAATATATTCAATGAAATAGTTAATCAAGATGACGTTCAATATGAATCAGATATTATTAATAAACTAAAGACCTATGATAAAAAGGCTGCTAGTTTATTTTTAAAATGGACTAATTTCTTATCAATCGTAAAAAGTATTGTAAGTAAAGTGAAACCAAGATTGGATTTACACATTGGAAATTTTGGATATTCTCCAAAGGGTGAAATGAAATGCTTGGATATATAATTTATTTCCATATAATTTGTATAATAAGAATCAAAGCACATAACAATAAACAAATAATTGTTTTTAATGTTAGAGGTTCCTTAAGTGCTATCCAAGACATAAGCGTGAATATAACCACTCCAAGACTGAAACCAATTAATCTATTGGGCCAAGTTCTTCCGTCCCATAAAATGATCATTTCTCGGGATGCCATAATAACAAGATAACCTATTGGAATTCCGAATAGCGTCATAAGCATCGGATGGTCTTTTATCCATTTGCTGAATAAATGTCCTTGCAACTGAAAGAAAGTGAAAACTTGCGAAGCTGTGTAGGTTAAAAATATAAATAAAATTGCTAAATATTTGTTCATTTACAACAAATATAATAAAAATATGTCACAATAAAAAACCCCATATCACTATAGGGAATAATTTATCCGTGATGTCTCATATAGTCCCAACTTGAGCCAGTACCATATTTAAAATGATGATGATGACGATGGTGTCTTGTTGTAACGCAAGATACCAAACCAACTATTAATAACAATGCAATTATCCTTTTCATATTGTTATAAATATTAAACAATATAAATAAAAAACCCTCTAAAAAGAGGGTTTAATGTTTTATTCGTCATCTTCTGAATCGTCTTCATCGTCTTCTGAATCATCTTCGTCGTCAGACTCATCTTCTGAATCATCAACTTCTACTGCATCATCAGCTACAACATCTGTAGCATCTTCGTCTACTTCAACAGCATCATCAGCTGTTTCATCTGTAGCGTCAGTAATTTGGTCATTAACCGCTGTAGTTTCGTTAGCGTCATCTGCTGGTAATACTTGTTCGTCGTCTAAATTTAACATGTTAAATTGGTTTTTTTTTGATTTAATGTTTATTACTAATAAATATTAAATCTTAATTGAATTATAGTTAAAAAATTGTTATTTCAAACAAATTCTATCAAGTTCTTCAGGACGAAGCGCATAGGTTGATACAATCTCCTCTTTATCGGATAATGTGTCGACAATATAAAGACCAAATCTTTTATGACGAACATTTATTTTTTGTCCTTGAATGAATCCCATTTCCATAAGGCGGAGCCGAATGCAGGGGTCGCATCTATCGCAAGGGTTATTTTCGGTTACATCAACTACTTCTTGAATGTTCATATTGAATAAATATAATTGAGCGAAGTTATATATTATTTGGAATATCAAGAAAGGTTTCTTAATTTTGGTATATGATTGAAGAAAAACTAAACATAAACACAAGAACATCAGGATTTGCGTCACCGGCGGAATCTTATGTAACAAAAAGGTTGGACATCAATGAGCTTATTATTGATGACGTTCACACCACATTTTATTTCAGATATGATGGCCCCAACATTTATGGTTTAAGAAAGGGAAATGTTATTGTGGTGGATAGAGCAAAACATCCAAAGGAAGGGGAAATCGTGGTGCTTACAGGAGAGAAGAATTTTATTATTGACAGATTTAACAACCAACCAAACTTATGGGGGAGAATATCTTGGGTATTAAAAAAACAGTAAAGATTGGTATTATTGATTGCAACAACTTCTATGTAAGTTGCGAAAGGGTATTCAATCCGATATCCGTTGGAAAACCAACGGTGGTATTATCCAATAATGATGGATGCGTTATAGCCAGATCACAAGAAGCCAAAAAATACGGAATAAAGATGGGAGAACCATTTTTTAGCAAAAGGGAGTTTATGGAACAAAAGGACTTCTGCATATATTCATCGAACTATAATCTATATGGTGATATGTCCGATAGGGTAATGAACGTTATAAGGAAATACACAAATACAATAGAGGTATATTCAATAGACGAATGTTTTGTGGATTTTAGTGATACGCCCGATGATGAATTGGAGGATAAAATGAACCAAATAAGGGACGAAGTAAAAAGACAAGTGGGAATCCCGGTGTCAATCGGTGTAGGTCCAAATAAAACCTTGGCGAAGCTAACGTCATATCTTGCAAAGAAAACCATATCATATAGCGGAGTTTGCAGTTATTGGTCATCAAAGGAATTTCAAAAAAAGTTATTGGACGTTAAAATTGACGAGGTATGGGGGATTGGAAGAAAATGGTCGGATAAATTAAACATATACGGTTACGATACGGTGGGAAAGTTTATTGGGATGGATGATAACATCATAAAGAAATGGACAAATATAAACGGGCTCAAAACCAAAATGGAAATTCTTGGAATGTATTGTCATCCGATTGAGAACAAAATAAAACAAAAAAAGGTTTTGGCCTCAACGCGCTCATTTGGATCGGACGTGAATAGCTTTGACCAAATATGCGAAGCAATGCATTATTATATCAAAAGGGGAGTTAAAAGGCTCACAGATGCTCATATAACGCCGAGTAGCGCGACAATATTCCTAAGTGGGAACAGATATAAGGACAACCACCATTCAAGCGTTTATATCACCTTTAATAGACAAACAAAGGATATAAAAGAAATATGGTCGCAAGTGTATGTTCATTTAAGGGAATTATATGATGATGAGAAGGTTTATAAGAAGTGCGGAATTATATTCAATAAGTTATTTCCCGAAGATATTGAGCAGATTAATTTATTTGAGCAGGAGTTTATGGAAATTGAGGCGCCGAAAAATGAAATTAAGATGTGGGCTATGCGACAGGACTACTTGTCGAAGAAATACACATCCTCTTGGGATGAGATACCGGTAATTAGATTTTGAAATATGGATTTATTTCCGTAGATTTAAAATCTAAATTATATAGTATGAGTTTATTTACAGTTGAAAACTTGGGTTGGTTAATGATCCTTGCAATTCTGATCCTTACAGGTAAGGGTATTTACGGAAAAATTATTGGAAGTCAGGAAGCGGTTGGGAATTTCGCATATATGAAATTATCCAATTACAGACTCTTGGTTGGCCTCAGCGAGTTAGTTGGGTTAATCTTATTGGTCATCCCTGCAACGGCCATTTATGGAGCCATTATTATGGGTAGCATAATGAGTGCTGCAGTTGTCATCCACTTATCTCTATTTGGCGGAGCCAAGACCTACTTTCCGATTCTTATAGGTGTATTGGGATATCTATCGGTCATCTTAAGACATCTAATCTAAAAAGAAAAACCCACCGTAATTGGTGGGTTTTTTTATTATCTCTTGGTAATCAAGTGATTCAATTTTCTTGACATCTCACTCCAAAAATCATCCCAGAATATTGTGGTATCAACATCAGCAAGCGAATCCGTTTGGGTTGTATATTGCGCTTGAGCAATAGATGTTAATAACTCCAACATATAATATCTACCATTGGAATCCATTTCCAAATAGATGTTATTGTAGAATGGGTGCGAAGTATTGAATATCATCTTGAACTTACCTTGTTCAGTTGTAAGGAAATAGAATCTACCAGTATCGCCCAAATCTTGAAATCTAATATCGAACATTTCTTTGTTCTTGATACGCGCTTTCTTTGGTTGGTCAGCTTCCTCTTCGTTCTTATTGTAAGGACCTCTTGGACCTCTTTCCTCTTTTGGTGACTTGAATCCAGCATCTTGCGCAGCGCGGTTGATTTTTGCTGTATGTTTTTTAACCTCATCGGTCACTTCTTTATCAGGAACAGATAAACCCAAATCACGTCTCAAACCATTTCCCCAAGAATACATCTCCTTTAACTTGGTAATCAAATCTCTCAAGTTAGGATATATATTATTTTCCAAATTGTCGATGTTTTTGGTTTTATTGAATTTGATTGGGAACTTATCGGTCAATTCCTTTGGAACTGTAAATTCCATTCTGATCCAGTTTTGGAATGGGTGATGTGCCAAGATTCCGAAGGTACCACCAGTTTCAATATATTGGTCGCCATAAACGATATAGATACCTGATTTCTTCAATGAGAAACCTTTATCCATATTATTTCTGTCCCAAGAATGACGGGTAATTTTTCCTTCTTCAAGAAATACCGCATCAATTCTAATTTGGTGTTCAACATTGTTGCTATCAACAACGGTTGCAAATGTGAAGTTTCTATTTAGCTCTTTATTGTCTCTATATAAAGGGTCATTTGGAAATACCTCATCTCTAAGGATATTATCATCTTTAATCTTGCTAACAAAGATTTGTGCCTTGTTGCTCATTAAAGGTTTGCAGAAATAAGTGGCGATAGAATTTTTAAGATTTCCAACTAAGAAATGTTGGGTCTTGTTGATTGTGATTTTGGTACCAATCTCAGTTCTGTTTGACTTGAAAACGTCAAATCTTAAATGGTCCACAAATGGTGCATAAACAATTTTGGTCGCTTCCATACCATCGAAGGTATCAATCTCCGCCCAATATTCGTGGTCAGATAAACCTCTTTGTGTGTCAAGCAAGTTTAAGATTGCAGTTTTTAAACCCATACCAAAATGTCCTGTATCTGTGCGATCGTAATCACGGTCAACACCGAAACTCATTGAACTGAATAGTGTGTTTTTAGACATACCTTTTCCGTCGTCAATGATTAATAATTTATCTTCAGCCTCCACATAGATAATTTCTATATTGGTGGCTCCGGCATCTAATGAGTTGGCTATCAATTCGAACTTTGCAGTTTCGTTTGTGTAACCTACACTTCTTAATGCTTCCGTGAAAACCCTACGATGAATGCTCAAATCGTGGGTTCCGATTTTTTGTTCTGATACGCTCTCGGTAACAGGACTGTTGTTGTTTTCCATAAATTGTTATTTAAATTGTTATCGACGACATTATTTCGTCAATGCAAATGTAGAATATTATTTCGAATATCCAAAAAATTTCTGGAAAATTTTTATTTTACTTTTGGGGGTAGTTCCCTTTTTCCGATTTTTTTCCGGAAAAATTTCCGTTACGGTATTGACCCCCTGTTTAGGTATCCCAAAATAGGGGTATATAAGGGGGGATACGGAGGGGGGGAGGGGGTACCGGTCAACATAGGGGGGGACGTCCATCCGGTCAACTACCTACCAACCAAATCCGGTCAACTATATGTGTAGGGTAAAAAAATAACGCTACCAAAATAGTAGCGTTAAAATTTTGTTAAAGAAAGTTTTAACTTTCCCTTTCATAACTTTGTCCGTTACATCTTAAACCTATTATGTTTGTGGTCAAAGGTTGCACAGGGTCCAACTTGATACCGAACTCCGTTTGTTTTGGGCTTGGCTTATTAACTCGTAAAAAAGGCTTAATTGTTTCATACTCCAAAGGTTGCATATTAGCATCAAAGTAGTATGTTTCAATCGTGCTACCTAAATGCTTAAAAAATTGAGCATATAGGCGTTTTTCGGTTAGTGGTATATCTTTATTTATATCTTCGTTATGGCAAAGGATATTCCCCTTTATATGCGTTGCGTATGCGTGTGGCTCGGGTTTCCATTCTTTTGTTATGCCTAATTTTTCGGCTTGATTTTCAATAGCAGTTAGGTAGTCCCTTTCTGCAAATACATACTTTGCAACCTTAAAAACTTTGCCACCGAATTGAGCATAATGTTTTACACTACTTAATTTAGGCTCGGTTAAAGTGGTAACTCCTTTAAAATAATTTTCGCCAACGCAACCGAATAATAATTCTAACATTGTTGCATAATTAACTTTAATAATTTCCTTTACTGAATTTTTCATTTTTTGTGGTTTTAATGAGACACAAAGATAAGGTAATTTTATACAAAAAAACAAATTATATTTTATTAAGAAAATTTTAACATTTGCACAAAGTTGACCGGATTTCCCAATATAGTTGACCGGATAGCAAACCCAATGGCAGAGCCGATCCGGTCAAGTTATTTCTTCATAAAATGTGGATAACTTTGTATACAAATATTTGTTTTATAACTTTTGCAACCATCATCTTATTAGAGGCGATTTTAGCCACTCAAACCGTTTTTGATACAATCTATAAGGACACCTTGCGATCGTCGAATTTCGAGGATTTTCCATAGCACAAAATTTATTCTGTTAAAATTCTTTAACAATTAATCAATTTTAACATTTCCCTAACCAAACTCCGGTCAATTAATAAGTTGACCGGCTCAGGCGGGAAGTGGCGAAATTTTGAGGCAGAGCCGATCCGGTCAACATATGCACACCCAACTTTCAATCCGGTCAACATATGCACACCCAACTTTCAATCCGGTCAACTATATGTTAAAAAGATTTAACAGAAATTAATTAAAAAAAAATTAATTAGTTTCAAATATTCATCTTATATTTGCAATATAATTTTTTAACCACTTAAAAATTTTTATTATGTTATTTCCTACAAAAGACACTTTAAATTGGAGTGTACGTGAAGAAAACTTAGTTACTACTTCAGGTATTGCAGTAGAAAAGAAAGCTATTATCAGAAATGATAATAATGCAGTACTTAATGACGCTATTGGTATGGATTACGTTCCTTATCAAAATAGCGAATTGTTTGAACTGCTTGAAAAAATTACCAATAAAACAGGGTTGGAAGTAGCCAACGCAGGTTATTTTGGTAAGGGTGAGAAAGTATTTATCCAACTCAAAAGCGATAATTTACGTTTGGGTACGGATATCGTTGAAGGGTTTGTAACGGGTATCAATTCATTTGATGGCTCAACTTCACTTGGCTTCGGTGCTTCAAATGTAACTATAAGCTGCCAAAATACTTTCTTTGCCGCTTATAAGACCTTAGAAAATAAGGTTAAGCACACCAAATATATGGTGCATAAAATTGACGATATATGTCGTGAATTGGATAGCGTCTTATTAGAGGAAACTGCTATTTTTGAGAAGATTGCTCGTATGGCAGAGACTTCATTCGATTATTCTTTGCGTGAAAAGGTTGCTCGTCAATTTTTCAATATCCCTAAGGAAGTTTCTTTGAGTGATAATGAGGCTCTTAAGGGGGTTAAACGCAATCAACTTTCTACCTTTATGGTGGATATGAATGGAGAAATTGCAGAGAAAGGCAATAATCTTTGGGGTTTATTCAGTGGAGTAACTAAATTCTCCACACACCACGCAAGTGGAGACACAATGAAAAGAAAATTGTTCACAAAGTTCGGACACACCGAACGAATGATTTTCGAGGAATTGAGTGCTTTGGTTTAATGGTTATATTGTTTTTTGTGTAAAATACCTTGCAGAGATGCAGGGTATTTTTTTATGCCCTTGTATATAGTTGACCGGATCGGCTATTATATAGTTGACCGGATTTGTGATACATATGTTGACCGGATTTTTTTGGCGGAGCCGACCCTATGGCTGAGCCGGTCAATAAAATACTTGACCGGCCACACACGGATAAAATTTATGCAGAGCCAAATCCGGTCGACATAAAATATTTTTTTTATAATAAATTAATTTGTATATTTGTATTCTATTATTAACCTTTAATTTATTATTATGAATTATTTATTTGAATTGAGCAATTTACCTAAAGTCTATGGTAAAACTATCTTCGCTGAAAATGAGTCTTTTGCGGGTGCTAATTATGTGCGTAATCATTATTTGCACGGAGAGGCAGAGTACAAAAACGGCTACGACCTTATTGACGCTGACATTAATTTCTTTATGGAGCTTCAAAGGGGCAAAGATTTCCTTTGTGAGGTTAACTATGCCAATGGTCAAAAAGAGGCTTGTGTATGCTTTGTAGGCTTCAAAAATATCGTTAATGAGCCAATGGGGTACATTGTATCAATTTTTGACCACGAAACCTTAGACTTTATTGCTAAGGAGCGTAGAAAATGTCAATTAGTTTAATTTATAAGGAGCATTAATTTGCTCCTTTTTTTATATTTGTCATACCGCCGGTCAAGTATTATATTGACCGGCTTGTACTGACCAACGGCTCTGCCACTCAGCCAAAGGCTTAATCCGGTCAACATAAAAAAATTTGTTTATAATGAATTTAGTTGTATATTTGTGTTCTATTATTAACTTTAAATTCAATTAATATGAAAAGTTTGGACTATGGTCAGGTTAAGGTTTTGGTTAATTGTCAGTATTGGGAAAATAAGGCTTATTGCGAGGGTGGCGAGGCTTGGCGTCCTAAGGGTGGCATTTCCTTTTCTTTTGTGATTGATAGCGATGAGTGGATGTATTGTAATGATGATGTGGTTAAGCCTATGGTTGAGCGTATTATTGCGAGTAAATGCAATGATTTCTGCCGTATGGATATTATTGATTATGAGACCATTTTTGAGGAGCCGAAGGATATTTCCGATGAGGTGGCTTTGCTTTGCGAAGCTGAGTATAAAAGGCTTAGAGCTGAGGCTTAATATAAAGGGGAGCAATCCCCTTTTTTTCATAAATGTATTACGTCCGGTCAATTAATAAGTTGACCGGTGGGATTGGTATTACGGCTCTGCCACGTGGAATCCGGTCAACAAAAAAATAAACAAAATTTGTTTTTTATAACTAAAATAGTTGTATATTTGTATTACTAAACTACTACGATATGTACGCATCTAAATTTAATTTAAAAGATTGGCTTAAGGATAATCCTTTGGGTCAAACTAAAATCAAAGCATCTATATTTGAATTAATTTCAAATAGAGTAATGAATGAATATTTTGAAGTTGTTTCCGAATTTACAAACTTTATGCAAAGCGAATGTGAAAGTGGATTGACTCCGTACGATATTTTTGATATGATCAACGAATATCAAATTAGAATTAAGAAACTTGTTTTAATTTCAAATTTGAGGGGTTACGCAACAAGAAACACTAATAAGGTTACAAAGGTTACATATTGCGTAGTGAGGGCTTTTTGGATTGATAGTAATGGAAACCCATTTCGCAATTTTTCCAAAAATTTGGGTGCAGAACATAAGATTAAAGGTAACGAGGAAAATTTAACTATTTCGGCATTACATACCCTACAAAATGAAATGTGGGATTTATATTTGCACGAATATAAAAATTGTCATACATTAACTAACCAATTAAATTAATTCAAATGAAACATTGGATTTAATGTCGATGCCGAGCGGATATTGTCCTCACATTTAAATTAATTTGGAAGCAGAGCTGAAAGGCTTTGCTTTCTTTGTTGTTGTATTACACACCGGTCAAGATATATGTTGACCGGCATATATTGTATTACATATACGGCTCATTTCGTTTTACAATCCGGTCAAGTTAATTGTTAATGGCTTTAACAAAATTTTAACAATTAAAAAAGTTTTGTATTAGAATAAGTTGTATATTTGTATTCTATTATTAATCAAAACGGATTATTGTGAAAATTAAAGATAACGTATTATTTGAAACTATTTCAAGTAAAAAACCAAAGTTCAAAAAATTTGTGTTAGGTGAAGATGTATTATTAACTTGTCAATCAATTAAAATTGATAATATTTATCAACCTATGTTAAATAATGAATTTGATGTATTTGCCAAAAATATGTGCACAATCTTAAAGTTATTACCTAACAGGGAATGTTTATTGTATTATCCAAGCGATAACCAAAATTTGTATAGCAATATTGTTTTTGAATATATGAAATATGATGATGGTGTTGTTTTAATACATAACCAATATATTATTGGTAAATTATATCAAACTTATTTATACTTTAATTTAGAAACAAATGAATTTAAGTTTTTAGAAGAAACTAATGGTGTTGAGGGAATTGACGAAAAAGATAGATTAGCTTTAGATGAATTTTTCTTTAAATTATGGGGTAACAATTATACTTGTAATATTCTCACTGATGTAATTGAATTTATTTTGAAACCAATGATTTTTATTGAATTGTCAGGTGCAAATGTTAAGTTTATTGATATAAAGTCAAAAAGTGAATATGGAAATATATTGAAACCAATTCACATTAAAAATCAAACGAAAGTAAATGTGGTGTATGTTAATAGTTTATGGAATGTTGGCACCATTGGTTTAGGGGAATTCAAAGTTAAAGGGCATTTTAGATTACAACCTTGCGGTGTCAATCGTAGTCAAACTAAATTAATATTTATTGATGAATTTGTTAAGACACAATATATTCGTAAGTCCAAAAAGGAATTGGTACTCGGTTAATTTTTAATCCCTTTAACAAAATTTTAACCTTTAAAATAGTTTGAAATAAAAATAAGTTGTATATTTGTATTCTATTATTAACCTATTAACATTTATTTATGATTACAATTTTAGAAGCAGTAGTAATAGCATTATTAACAATAGTTGGTATTGCTTTATTCAAAACAATTAAGGAAACAAGACACAATTCAATTAGATTGAAATTAATTATCCCGATTGATGAATGGGATAAGTATTGTGCCGAATGGGATATTAGCGAATTTGAGGTTGAGGAAATTGAAGTGAACGGAAAATTCGTATTACAAACCTACGAGGAAATGGCAGACGCATTGGTTAATAACAAAATTGCAGTACCATTTTAAAATAGATTAATATGAACAAGAACGAAATAATTGATAAAATTAGAATTGTTGAGGTTTCCCAAAATAGTTGGGACGAAGAAAACTTATTGTTATTAACCACGCTAACTGATGAGCAAATAAAAGTTGTATTACTACCACTACTTGAAGAAGAAAGGAATGATGAGAATGGCGAAGTTATTTATGCCAATGATGATATGACAAGTATTTTAGCTGAAAAATATCCCGATGATATTGTAATACTTTATGGCGAACCCGATCAATTAATTTTATAAATAAATTAAAATGAAAAAGTTATTATTATTAACCTTTGTGTTATTATCGTTTATTTCTTACGGACAAAATAAAATAATTCACGAACACGATATTATGAGTGATAAGGATTATTACTATTTAGAAAAAACTTTATTGTGTAGTGATGACGGGAAAAAAGGATTCATTGTTGATTTTCACTTAAAGAAAATTGGTAATAAAGTGGAGTATCAAGGATTAATGATAACAGCAGCACAAATAGGTAGTTGCCACGAAAAAGATGAATTAATTGTATTATTTGATGATGGAACAAAAGAAACATTTAATATGTGGAATGATTTTAATTGTAAAGGTAACGTATGGATGGATTGGAATAAAACAGGTATAAATACTTTGAACAAATCAATCAAAGCTATTAGATTGACAAATGGTAGAAGTTACGATTCATTTACTAAAGAATTTAAAACTCCGACCGAAAAGAATTTTTTAATTGATGCGATAAGAACAATTAACAATCAAATCATAATAGAAAAAAAATAGATTAATATAAAATGCATTTATAGGTTAGTAATTTTTGATAATTGCTACGGAGCTGAATTTCTATTCGGCTCCCTTTTTTGTGTCAATCCCTCGCCGGTCAACTTTTATTTTGACCGGTATAGCTTGGGGTTGGTTTCCAATCCGGTCAATAATAATCCGGTCAACAAATATCTTAACAATGTTTTAACAAAAAAAATGTAGCCAAAAAAGTTATGACATTTATATAAGTTGTATATTTGTATTCTATTATTAATCAAAAACAATTAAAATGAAAAATTTAAAATTGGAAGTGGTCGAGGATATGCACCCGTTCGACCCACGCGAGGACGACAATTTAACTACAATGATTTGTTTCCATAGACGTTATAATTTAGGGGATAAGCATAGCTATAAACATTCTAATTATAATAATTGGGAAGAAATGAAAACTGATATTATTAAGCAAGAAAATGCTGCTATAATATATCCTTTATATCTTTACGACCATAGCGGAATAACAATTAGTACGACTCCGTTCGGGGATAGATGGGATAGTGGTCAAATTGGCTTTGTGTATATTTCAAAACAATCTATTTGTAAAAATTTCAATGTTAAACGTATTACACAAAAGGTTAAGGAATTAGCAACATTGGTATTACAAGATGAAGTCAAAGTGTATGACAAATATATAATGGGGGAGGCTTGGGGGTTCCGTATTACGGATGAAAACGAAAGTGAGATAGATAGTTGTTGGGGGTATTACGAAAAGCACGAGGCAGAAATGGACGGAAAAAATAGATTAGAATATCTTTTAGAAAATTAAAAATAAATTTGGTATAATAAAAATTCTTTTATATTTTTACATTCTTAAATCAAAACAATTATTATGGAAAGTTTATTTCAGCGTGAAACAATTAGTTTCAATTTACACAGAAGGGAAAACGTAATACACCTTAGTATTTCAGCAGATTATTCACATAGCGAAAGAAAAAGTCGTTTGTATGTGAATGGGGGAAAACTTGCAATGTATTTAGAAAGTGTTTGGAAACGTATTACCACAACAAAATTGAAATCAATTAGATTATCTTTTTATGAAATTGATTGGTATGATAATATGACTGACATTTACGATACACCAATTGTTTCAATTAAAAGGGGTTTGCGTAAAGCAAAGATTGATAGTACCGAACACGGCTCAATACCAAAGGAGTGGGGTATAGAAGCTAATTGTGTGTTTGAAAATTTACAGACGAAGAAACCTATCTTAGATACAATCAAAGAAATATTAGGAAGTAAATTCACCGCAGAAATGGAAAAAGACTTTGTTAAGAAGTACAATCCAATTATTGCGAATAAAAAAGTATTGGTTTAATTTTCTGAATTTTCATTTTTACCCCGGACGTTTCTACGTTGGGGTTTTTTTGAGTGGGTGCGTGATCCGGTCAAATAATAAATTGACCGGTTGGAATCTGGTCAAATAAAAATTATTTCATTTTAACATTTTTATAACAAATATAGTTGTATATTTGCTTATTAATTAACCAACACAAAATTTAAAACAATGAGAGCAATCTTAATCAATTCAAAAGAAAGAACAATCGAATCGATCCATTTCGATGAAACAAAAGACGAACTACAACAAATCTATCAATTAGTAGGTTGTAAAATGTTTGAGTGTGTAAGCATCAATGAATATAATGATGTTTATGTTGATGAAGAAGGTTTATTGAATGTTGATAATACAACAAAGTTTTTCAAACTAAAAAGAGGACATCAGCCAATCGCAGGAAACGGATTGATTTTGGGGTTTGATGATGAAACGGGTGCAACGAGTGATACCAATCTATCTTTAGAATGGGTAAAGAGTCAAATTACTTTCCACGATATTTTTGAAGTAGCATTAGGGTTAGTGTAATACATTAAAGCCAATCGAAAGGTTGGCTTTTTTATTGGCTTGGTTGATCCGGTCAATTTATTACTTAACCGGTATTACACAAACAAATTAACACCAACAAGATCCGGTCAACTATCCTTTAACAAAGTTTTAACATAAAAATTTTATTTATAATCAAATTTGTTGTATATTTGTACTCAAATCAAATCATATTAATTATGTCAAAGAAAATGCAAAGAAAACAAAAACACACCTTATTAAAAGGTGAAGGAATTAATCAACACACCCTTTATGGTGATTTTATGATTAATGAGGAAAGTAATTTTCCAACCCTTGAAGTTACAAAAGATAGTGTATTAAGACACGAGCAACCGAATGGAAGTTTCAGCAATGAACACAAAGCGTTGCAAGTTGAGAAAGGGGATTGGGTAATGGGTAAACAAGTTGAGTATAATCCCTTTGATAGAAAGATTACACAAGTTTGGGATTAATTAATTTAACAATCTAATTTTAACACAATGGCAAATCCATTAATACATTCTAAAAGTTCAGTAAAGCGTTGGGGTGGTAAGGTAGAAGATTATTTACCTATCCACGAATTAATTGATAGTCCTAAAATGACTATGAATAATAATTCAGCAAGGTTATTAACACACAACACTTGGTTTGCATATTTTATGATACCAAAAGTTTTTGGTTACAATATTGTAAATTCAGATGGTAAGTCAGTTGATTGCGTTGATATTGCTATGCTACACATTGCAGAAGATTTTAGAATGAAGTTTGTACCAACACCACAAGACTATCTGAAACATTTGCAGGTACAACCCTGGATGAATAACGGAGTGAAGGAATTAGATAACGAAGAAGGAAAAAATATTGTAAACGAATTAATTTTAAAATTAAATGATAACTAAACAAAAAGCCATTGAGATATGGCAGGAATTAGGTATTGAAAGTGCTAACTTTCAATTTAGTTGTGGTGGTGATAGTATGAACGATACTTCATTAACATTCATAACAAAAGAAGGTGATGTTGTTGATGATGATGATTTACAACATTATTTTGATGATGTGATTTACAAAGAAGTTGAATTTTATGTAAATTCTGATGGACACTATCAAGGTGAGTTTGGTAATGTTGAAATTGAATTGCAAAGTGATGATGATGAACCTTATTTCACATTCAGCAAAACTTCTCAAAGTGAGTGGACTGAAAGATTTAACGAAAAGCAATTTGTTGAATTGACAGAAGATGAAATCAATTTAGTTAAAAGAGTAATACAAAATATGAATGGTGCAGGGTTTGATGAAATTGCTATTTCGTATAAAGGTGATTGTATTTTAACTGATGATGAGGAAAGTTTGCTCGAAAGTATATCAGACAAATTGAATGATTTCGCAGAAAATTATGAGTTTGAAAATGCAGAGGGCGAATGTACCGAAGATTATTCTTGGACAACAAATTCAGATGATGAAGAAGAAATCGTAATACAAGACAATTCTATTCAAATTGAAATAGAAAAAACATTCACAATTTTTAAAGATGAAGAATAATGAAAATAGTAATTAACAACACAAAATTTGAATACAACTTAGGTTGTAGATTATTGAAAGCAAAACACAAAAATTGTCCATTTGATTATTTGGAAGAATTTTGGAATGACATTGAACCAATTACTTTCAAGGAAATTGCTCAATCAATTAAAAACATTGAGGAACGTAGAACTGCAATTCAATGTTTGGGGATTGAGAAATTAATCGCAGAAGTCAATCCAATTTTAGTGGATAGCGAAACGATTGAGAAACGTACCACTTGGGTTGATGAACAAGGTAATTTAATTGAAAAGAGTTTCACCGATACATACGAATTGTATAAAGTGGAAAATAAAGATCTTTTCAACGGAGTTTCTAATTTCTTTGGTAATAATGATAATTACTATGTGAAATGTAAAGACACTTCAACTGATAGAGATTATTTAATTTGGGTTGAACCTCAAAGCGTTTACAGAACGAATGATAAGAGTGGGCGTTGGTTTGATAGAGATAGAGCAAAGATTACAGCCGTTCAAGCTATTGCGTGGACTATTCAAACTGATATTGCAGAAGGACAAATTGAAAAGATTATCAGACAAGGTGATTGTATTTTAATTAAACCGAATTGCAAACAAGGTATGAATATAAACACAACGAGACACTTAACCGAAAAAGAGTATCGTGAGTTATTGGTTGCAGAAAGTTAGATTAATTTGTGGTTAGATTAATACATAAGGAAGTCAATCGTAATAGGTTGGCTTTCTTTTTTTGTGGTCGTTGGTGATCCGGTCAATTTATTATTTGACCGGTAAGTTGACCGGTTGAGTTTATAACAATCCCACACAAAATCCGGTCAAATATCCTTTAACAAAACTTTAACAAGGATAGTTTGTAATACAGCTATCCTTGTTATATCTTTACATTCTAAAAAAAAACATTATGTCTAAATTAACCACAAAGGAACTTGTAAACGAAATTACAGATTATTTGAATTCATATTCAAGTAAGACAAAGGAATTCAATTCTCAAATGTCAGTTGAGCATAGAACTTTGCAACAATCATTCACGCGTTTATGCTTAGGTTGGATTGAATTTGTTGCGAGTGATGAATATAGAACGGATCCAAGGAATCAAGACAGTAAAGCAGTATGTATGAAACTGATGCAATGTTTCCGCAGAGAAATGGCATCGGAGGGCTACACAAATGAGACATTAGATTTAATGAGTAAACCAAGCGGGTATTGCACTCACATTTAACAAAGTCTTAACAAATCATTTATTAATTTTACATTCTAAAAATAATCACAATGGCAAGAAAAAAATATCAAGTATTGAGTCCTGACGGGATTACAATTGATTTTATGAAACCTTATTATCCAAGTCAAAAGAAAGCAATCGAGGCTTTCGAGAAATGGAAAAAAAGATATGAGCAACAAGGGTATTACAGCTCAAGTCCTTTCGGTCGAATTGATTTAGAAGACCTACACGAATATTGTACATTCAAAACAATTTAATTATGGCGAAGTT
>Ga0208378_1000113_pt1 | contig 29950 bp, 19 predicted proteins | sample CryBogCBE24Aug09_FD_184556 | JGI IMG/M metagenome (GOLD analysis project Ga0208378, IMG submission 184556) | Freshwater microbial communities from Crystal Bog, Wisconsin, USA - CBE24Aug09 (SPAdes) (version 2) | ecosystem: Environmental > Aquatic > Freshwater > Lake | place: Crystal Bog...
GCTGTTCGGAGGATTTACAAACATAGCAACTGAGGCATTGGTTACAGTGGTTGTTATACCATTGGCCAGTACAAATCGCATCTGTGTACCGCTGGTCAATGTACCAAATACCAAGTCACCTAAACCTGCTGTGGCATTTTGACCAACCATTAAGTAACCGTCGTTTGGTCCGACTGTTTGACCCAAGCTATATAACTGTGTGCCATCAAAGGTACTGCTGGCAATACCCATGTCAATGTATGCAGAACTTAGGCTAACGTTATCTGCTGAAGCAACGATATCAGTTGATGCTTTTGCGCCTGGGTTAATGTTTTGTACATTAACTTCCATGTAGTTGTTCAAGTTACCAGTGGCCTGGATCATTGTCTGCGGGAATGGAACATACCCTGTTACACCCGCATACAATGCTCCGTTACCAGTACTATCACCGTAGAACGTACCACTGTTAGCACTTACCAAATTTTGGAATATCACACTGGTAGCAGTAATAACTCCGTTGACTTGTAAATTGCCGTTTAAATATCCGTTACCATTAATGTTGAATCCACTATTACCACCAATACCACCAGCAACATACAAAGCATTTGATGAGTATGAACTGGTACTGCTTAATGTACTAGATACGTTTAATGTTAAAACTGTTGGATTACTTGTATAGCTTGGAGCACTTAATCCATTACTTTGTAATAATTGTCCAGTTGTACCAGTACTAGAAAAACCAGTTGATCCTGGGCTTACTTGGTATGGAATACTTCCAGCAGTGCCACCAGCCAAGTTTGTAGCAGTAGTAGAACTACCTGCACTTAATCCGCTTGGCAACACCCATGTAGCAGTTGAGCCACTTGCATATAAAATTTGTCCGCTAGTTCCAATTGGAATATAAGCAGTTGTGCCTGCGGCACTTTGAATTGGAATACTACCTGCTGTTCCACCTGTCAAGTTTGTAGCGGTTGTGGCCAATGTGGCCGTGCCAGTTAATACACCAAAAAATGTTGTAGCAGTAATCACGCCTCCAACATAAACACTTCCACCAATACCCACACCACCTGCAACTTGTAGCGCACCTGTATTAGTTGAACTAACTGGTGTTGTACCAGTAATAATATGGTTTGTCGATGTTACTGTGCCAACTGTATAAACAGCATTAGCGTATAATGTACCACCAATACCCGCACCACCAGCGACAATTAATGCACCAGTTGCAGTTGACGTAGATACGGCTGTTGAATATATTGTAGTAATACCAGTGCCATCAATCTGTAATCTAGTAGTAGCACTTGTTTGTATAATGAACGGTTGATTTTGAGTTACAGTTATATATCCGTTGGTGCTATTTGCACCAATTTTAGTACTGTATACTAGATCTTTTGTTCCAACATATAGATTTGCGTCTGTACTACCGTAGAATTGAGCAATAGCACCACTGCTGTTAGGTGCACCATATGTCAATATTCCTGGGTTTCCAATACCAATATTTAAAAATGCATTTGTACTGGTAACGGATAAACCACTGGTGGAGGTCATTATGCCACTGACGAATAATCCGCCGCCAACCCCAACCCCACCTGCTACTTGCAATGCACCTGAAGATGCAGATGTAGTTCCTGTAGTTGAATAAACTGATAAATTACCGTTGGTATCCAACTGCATTCTAGTAACACCAGGAGTAAACCAACGGAACGTACCGCTATAGTTGTCTATTTCCCAGTTTTGTGCAGTATTGCCATTAAAGAAACCAGCTCTAGGACTCGGTGTTCCTGAACCCGATATACCAATAAACACACCTGATTGCGTTGTATTTTCGTTAAATGCACCGGCAAACTGTCCGTATCCGCCTACAATTACATTATTACCAATACCCACACCGCCTGCAACTTGTAACGCTCCAGTAACTGTTGTCGTAGCACTTGTTACTCCAGTGATAATTTGATTTGTACTAGTAACGGTCGCACCTACAAATAGTCCGCCACCAATGCCAACACCCCCGGTTACTTGTAATGCACCGCTTGTAGCTGAGTTTGATGATTGTGTTGATATAATTCTTACATTACCTACACCGTTAGTTAAAATAACACTACCTGTAGATTGATTATTAATTCTTACATCAGTATTTGTTGTAGTTGAAGCATTATTAATCCATAAATTGCCATCACCAATTGCATGAATATGGAAATTGCCATCGTCAAACATTTGACCATGTGTACCAATATAAACGCCGCCTGGGTTCCCGCCTGCTACCTGCAATGATCCACCAACATTTATAGCACCAGTGGCCGCGTTGATGTAGAAACTGCTAGTTGTGTATTCTGTTTGATATGTAGCAGCCAAACTATTAGCACTAACAAATGTTGGATAGTAAGTACTGTTTGCTATCTGCGCTTGTGTTTGAATGTTGATTGCGTTTGTAGCAGTACCTGCACTTAATCCGCTAAGTGCTTGCCATGTAGCAGTGTTACCAGCAGCCGCTGTTAAAACATAACCAGTAGTGCCTTGTGGGATGAATGCTGTTGTGCCTGCGGCACTTTGAATTGGAATACTACCAGCCGAGCCGCCAGTCAAATTGTTTGCACTAGTTGCAGTGCCTGTTACATTTCCAGTTAATGCACCAACGAATGATGTAGCTGTTACACTTGCACCGACAAATAGCCCACCGCCAATGCCAACACCGCCTACAACTTGTATGGCTCCAGAATTGGTTCCAATTGTTCCTGTTACTGATAGAACTGTGGCCGTATTCTCGACCACAAGCCCTTTTCTGACTCTAAAGTCAGAGGTTTGTGCTGTTTGCGCCATTTATCGCTTCCCTTTCCACGTAACGGCTGTTACTGATATTTTATTTATTCAAATAATTGTATTTGTACATAAAACAATAGGGGCAAAGCCCCTATTGTTTCATTATTTTAATATTAAATTATGATAGATGTACGTTGCATCTTAATGTTCATAGCAGTTGGGCTTGTTGGTGTAAATTTCAACACCACGTTAGTTCCACTAAATGCCGCATCAAATGTTCCAAGTTCGCCGTTATTAGTGATAACTCCAAACTCAGTCATGTAAATGTTGTTTGTACCATCATGGAACAACATGATCTTCTCAACATGGATACTTGGGAAGTCTGTAATTTGAACCATGTACTCTGCACTTCTGTATGTACTTGTACTGAACGCATCCAAATACTGTGTAACGCCAGCTTGTGCGGCTAAAATTGTGTTGCTTGAATAACCAGCTTCAACAAAGTTGTTACCAACGAAGTCGTTAACTGTTTGGTTAGTTGTACCAGTAGTACCAGCGTAAACAGTTCCTGCAACAGCAATATTACCTGCTACACCAACACCACCAGTTACAAGCATTGCCTGGCCACTTGTTGCGTTTGTACCGTTAGTTGCAGTTGTTACATAAACTACGTTAGTTAATGTTGTTACACCGTTTAATACTGTACTTGTTGAAACGTTCAAGTTAGTAATTACAGCACCACCAGCAACAGTTAAGTTAGTTGCTGTTAAGTTAGCAAAACTTACTGGATTGTTTAATGTTAAACTACCAACTTGTAAGTTACCGCTAATTACTGCGGATGTAGCTGTTACTACTGTAGCAGTAATGTTACCAGTTACTACCAAACTACCGCCAACTGTTTCATTACCAGTTACGTTTAGTGTTGTAGCTGTTACAATAGCACCTTGAATGTTACCAGTAACTACTGCTGATCCAGTTACGGCTAATGTTGTAGCTGTTACAATAGCGCCTTGGATGTTATTTGTAACTACCAAACTACCACTAACTGTTTCATTACCTGTTACCGCCAATGTTGTAGCTGTTACAATAGCGCCTTGGATGTTACCAGTTACTACTAAACTACCACCAACTGTTTCGTTGCCTGTGAAGTTTACGTTGGTACCTGTAATAGTACCGTTAACAACCAATCCACCGTTAATACCAACACCGCCAACTACAGTTAATGCACCAGTGTTAGTACCGTTTGTACCAACGACACTGTTAACTGCCAATGTGCCAGCTACTGTTTCATTACCAGTTAGAACTAAGTTTGTAGCAGTTACAGTACCACCAACAAACAAGCCACCGCTAACACCAACACCACCCGTTACTACTAATGCACCAGTAGCAGTTGATGTAGTTGGAGTTTGTACTTGGTTAACATACATTACCACAGTGCTTGTGTTAGGCAATCCAGAAGTTACGCTAGCAGCCGCAACCACAAAACGCATCTGTGTGCCAGTTGTTAATGTACCAAATACCAAGTCACCAGGAGCGTTAGCAGTTTGGTTGTTTTGGCCAACCATGATGTAACCATCATTAGGACCTAATACTGTACCTAAACTATAGTTCTGTGTACCGTCCCATTTACTGCTAGTAATACCCATGTCAATATAGGCACTACTTGTGGTAACGTTATCAGCACTGGCTACAATGTCTGTACTTGCTTGTGTTCCTGAGTTAATGTTCTGGACATTAACTTCCATGTAGTTGTTTAGGTTACCAGTAAACTGGGCCATTGTTTGTGCAAATGGAGTATAACCTAATACACCTGCATACAATGCTCCATTACCAGTAGCATCACCATAGAACTGAGCGTTTGTACCAGTAATGTTGTTTAATATTACGTTTGTACCAGTAACAGTACCAAAGATTGTTACGTTACCATTTAATACAGTTGTACCGTTTACAGTCAAACTCTTATCAATGCCAACACCACCAGCTACATATAAAGCATTAGATGCGTTAGTTATTGTGCTTGCATTTAAACTTGAAACAACCAATGTTGTAGCAGTAACGTTTTGACTGAATGTAGCACTACCGTTTGGAACTGTTAATACAACTCCAGTTCCAGTAATGTTTACGTCAATAAATGTACCAGTGTTTCCACCTAATTTTTCGCCACCAACATACAATGAACCGCCAATGTAAACATCTTGTCCAACACCAATACCACCAGCAACTTGCAATGCACCACTAGATGTACTTGTAGCGTTTGTTACACCTGGAATTGTAATATTAGTTGCAGTTAATGTTTGGTTAGCCGCACCATATGTTAACCCAGCACTGAATGCAGTATTGCCAACAGCACTTTGATATGGAACTTGTCCAACAGTACCACCAGCAATGTTAGTTGCTGTTGTGGCTTGTCCAGCTGAAATACTTCCTAATGTGCTCCATGTTAGAGCACCACCGATCATTTGTAGAACTGTACCGTTACTACCAGCTGATAAGAACGCAGTAGTATTTGCCGCACTTTGATAAACTAGTGCTGCCGCAGAGCCGCCATATAAGTTAGCACCTGTACCAATTGCTTGGCTACCAGGCCCACCAAAATAACCGACAAAGTTACTGGCTGTAGTAACACCACCAACAAATAATCCACCACCAATACCAGCACCACCAGCTACTTGTAAAGCGCCAGTGTTTGTACTGTTAGTACCAACCAACCCTTGTACTTTTAAACCACCGCTACTAGCACTGTTTGGTACAATCCAGCTACTTACGCCATCATAATAAAAACTTGTGTATGCAGTACTTGAGCTAGCACCAATATAGATACCAGCTTTGGTAGCCATTAGAGCAGTTGTTGAACCAGTACTTAAAACTAATGCGTTTTCACCAGCGTTAACTGATGAACTGTTGACAACAAATTGTGTTCCGTCAACATATAAATCACCTGCCAAATATGTTGTACCACCAACATATAAATTACCACCAACGCTTGCGCCGCCGTTTGGAACTTGTAATGCACCAGTACCTTGTCCAGTAGCCGGAATACTTGCACTAGCAACTACAACACCTGTGGATGTCATACCATTTAGGTATGTGCCGCCACTTACCGTCAACGTTGTAGCAATTGTAGCACTACTATTAACAACTAGTTGGTTGTTTAAGTATGTAATGCCATAAATTGTTGCAGTATTGCCAACAATTAAATTTTTGCTAATTGCGGCACCGCCAGCAACTTGGAACGTGCCAGTGTTTAACCCGTTAGTATATGTAGCTGTGGTAACAATGCCTGTACCTTCTACAGATAAACCAGATCTAGTTATAAAATCTTTGGTAAGTGATGTTAGTGCCATTTAAGTATATTCCCTTTTTCTTAGAACGCGGACATCGTTGTTCTTAATATCTTTATAGTTGTTGTTGCTAGGTTAAATGGCGTAAAATATAATCTCACGTTATTATCCCCTTCAACATCAGCCGAAAATTCTCCTAATTCCCCATTAGTAGATAAAATTGCATATTCTGTGGAATATACTGTTCCTAAACTATCTACTAACAATAAAATCTCAATCGTTTCAAACTTCGCATTATATCCACCACCTGATTCTACTTGAATTAGGTATTTTGCAGATCTATACTGCAAACTATTATAGATGTCTATAACCGTCGTCGCTGTTGTATTTATGACTATTTGGGAAGAAGTAATGTTTGAGGCCGCAAACTGTAAGGCACCCCCTACAGAAAAATTACCCTGAACTGCGGCTCCAGAACTTACTATAAATGCTCCAGTACTTGTACCAGTAGACTGGGTAGGATTTGTAAAATATACCACTTGATCTGTAACTGAACCACGTTGAGTTACAGATTCCAATGTACTAATATTACTAATGGTAAGCACTGATGGAGTAGTGACTGTGGCAGTGATTAAGATATCTGGTCCAGAATCCACCACGCTAAAGAAGCTGGCTGTTGTAAGAACTTGGTGGTTGTTTAAGTATAACTGCCCGCCAATCCACACGTCTTTGGCAATACCAACACCGCCATCAACAATTAAAGAACCAGTGGCTGTGCTAGTTGCATTTGTTTGCCCAGTAATTACCACTTGGTTAGCATTAATTGTTCCTTGAGCGTTAGAGAAGAATAAATTTCCACCTAACCATAAATCTTTGGCAATACCAACACCACCATCAACAATTAAAGAACCAGTTGTAGTGCTAGTTGAGTTTGTTGTTCCTGTAATTACTACTTGACTTGCGCTGATTACGCCTTGAGCACTAGAGAAATATAAGTTTCCACCCAACCATAAATCTTTTCCAATGCCAACTCCACCAGAAACAACCAATGCACCAGTAGTTGTACCAGTTGAATTTGTATAGTTGTTTATAAAAATTGTAGAAGTTGTACTGTTGCCTCTGCCAGTAACAGATTGCAAGGTACTTGTATTCCAAATTGTAGCAGTACTTCCATAAACCACTACCGCAGTATCAGTACCAGCTACAATATTGTTAATACCTGAACTTGTATTAGCCTGTGAAATATACTGATAAATTGTGGCACTGGTAATAATTTGTGCGCCACCCAATGTAGAAGTGTTGCCAACTATTGTTATACTTGTTGCTGTAATAGTAGGATAGGTAGGACTTGCTGAAACATAAATGTTCCAAGCAGTGCCGTCCCACTGATATGTGGTTCCGCTAGATGTTGTATATAGTTGGCCTACTGTTGGGTTTGATGGAAATCCTAATGACATATTCTTTTACTCTTTATAGTTGTGCAATCTGTATCCAGAAAGATCCAGACCCATCGTTAATGTATTGGTAATATCTCAACGTATTTAAGTTAGCCCAGAAATCACCAATCCTTGGACTAGACGGTGCAGTGGCTTGAACTGATATTCTCGGTGTATATAGCAAATAATTTTGTTGCGAGTTACCATCTTGACTGTAGATACTGCCATGTGTACTAATACCACCATTTGGAACCTGTAATGCACCTGTACTGGTACTAGACGCTGGAACGGCTGCGACAATAGTTGCTGTTGTAAATGTAGCACGTTGAGGAATAGAAGATCCAATAACTATGTTGTCCATAGTTCCAGTACTTCCAGGATTAACTGTAACTGTTCCAGTTGTTGGAGCAAGGATCACTGATCCAAACCCATTTGCAACTAAGTTTCCGCCAACAAATAAACTGCCAGTAAGACCTGCACCACCTGATACTTGGAAAGATCCAGTAACAGTACTAGTGGATTCATCCCCTAGGCCGACACCTAAATCTGAGTTAATTTGTGTGTAACCAGTTCCGTTGTAATAAAATACTGCACCAATAGCAATTTGATTGTCTGTAGCATCTTGTAATGTTCTACCATAAATGGAAACGTTGTTGTTTCCGCTACGCATATTTTGGCTAACTTGGTTACCTATGAATAAGTTGTAGCTCCCTGTAGTAAATTTAGGTGCCGCATTGTAACCCATGAAAAAGTTTTGTTGTCCGTTGTAAAAATTAGGAGCAACTTGTGTACCAATACCAATGTTGTTTATTGATAGTGTTTCTTGAATCACTGTTCCGCTGGTAATATAAGCAGGGAATCCAGTAGAGTTAAGTGGGAATAGTAAACCAAAGTCACCGTTTGGATACAATTGGAAGGTGTTAGTAGAAATATATGAAACTACATATACGTTTCCATTTAATTGTGTCGGTCCTTGTACATTGGTAATAATTACTTCTGAACCAGTAGACAAATTATGCCCTGGTACTGTCACAATAGTTTGTGTACCTAAACTAATAGTTGTAATATTTCCAACTGGTAGTAATGGGCGTGTACCTGAATTTTGTAATGCACCATCACCAAGAGCAATGGTGTTAATTATTTGTGTACCAGATTGTAATGCAAATCTACCAATAGCAATACTATTTTCAGCCTGACTCAAACCTTGCAATGCATTGTAGCCAATGACAATACTGTTTTCACCATCTGGTCTTCCGCCACTATACTGTGCGTTACCAGTAAGCACAATGTTGTTTACACTGCCACTACCTTGACCAATTTGTATTCCGTTGACATATACGTCTTTACCAGTGTAAAACCCGTCTCTAATACCAATACCGCCTTCAACTAGTAACACACCAGTGAATGTACTTGTATTTGCTACCGCGCCTGACACCACAACTGTGCCAGTACCAGTACCTATTACGTTAATATTTCTGTCAGGAACATTACTATAAACAGACCCTTGAAAGAATTGCAAATTACCTAAGCTGGATACAAAAGTTACCTGACTGCCTGAGTTGGCAATAAGTGTATAACCAGTACTTGTCGTAGGTGTTGGACCTAACTGGTATTGAGCCTGTTGCAGTTTGGCATACCCAGTTGGTGAGCTTGAATTTAATAACGATCCGCTTAATAGTGATGGCATTCTTATATCCTATTATGAATTGGCTGTTTCAAGTACACTCATTACCAACTGTATTGTTCCTGGAGTATCGCAGTAAGCCTGAACACTGTCTAACTGTTCAACAATCATTTTTCCAGTTAGTGGAGTGCCGGCGTCTGATGCAGGTATACCGTAATTTAGTACCAATGTACTTGTTGTCCGTGCGGCTTGCCCACCATTTCCTTGAGCATCTGCTAAGATTGGTCTATTTCTATAGTGAGCAAAACTTACATAGTGTGTAGCAGTATCTATATTCGACACTTGCGCCATCAAAATAATTGCTGTAACACCAATTGGTGCAGTATAAACTGATGTCCAATTGGTTGCTGTTAGTAACGCTGTTTTAGTTTTAAATGTGTTTAATGGTAATTGTGCCATTTTTTATCCTTTATAGAGCTTCAATAGCTAGAATGAACGGAGTCATGTTAGCAAATAATGATTGTGTAAATGTTCTTCCTGAAATAACACCAGTTGCTTGGCTAATAACCAAACTAGGTCCAATACGGAAGTCACCATTTTGGTCAGTACTTGTGAAGAACACTTTACCTCCATCCAATTGAACTGTTTCATGTCCTTGTACAGGATCTTTTTGTCCTACTTGTGGTAGTGCTCCATAGTTAGTTCCAGCACCTACATATTCAAATACATAACCTGATGCGCTAATATAACTTTGTTGATAAAAATTAACTGTTGCACCATCTGGGAAGATACTTGGATCTGTAACAGATTCGCCCAATTCTACAATATGGTAAGTTCCTGGACGACTCCAATAACTTAATCCTGAATATACTGCATTGTAATTTCCGCCAGTTTCCAAATCATATACCAGTTGTTGCATGATTAATTCAACATCTCGCATACACTTGGCGTATTGTGAACCTGTAGAGCTAGTGCCTAAAATAGATGGATACTTATTCTGAACGTAAGCGTAAACTTCGTTGCCTAAGAATTTTATATTCTGTTCTATTAATGATACAGCTGAACCTACACCGGATGGAATTGAACCAGACTGTGTGATTAAGTTGCTAGGTACTACACTTAGTGCCGCGTTAATAGTAGTTGCGGTAATAATATTGGTTATGTACTTAAATTCTTGGTTAACAAATGGTACAACACCTCCGCCACCAGTTAAACTAGAGTTAACATATTGAGTTGCAGTCGAATATCTAGTGCCAGTAGTGTTGTTAACAATTTGATTAGTCAAGCTATTCAAATAATGTAGTGCATCTACGTGTTGCAATCTTTGGTCAGTCGACGGTCCTTGATAATTTGGATCAGTGTTTACAGACAAAATGTTTGTATTCAACTGATATGGATTATTTGCAACATTACTTGTTTGAACTGTGTAATAAGAATTACCGGTAAAATAAATTGTAAAATAATTGTTATTATCTTTAAATCCGCCGCCACTTGGTAATGCTTGACTCAATGAAATACTACTAAAGTTGACATCAGTTACAACTGTACCAGTTGCACAATACCAAGCACCTACTGTAGGATTAGGTACATAATTTGCAGGGTTAGTTGTAATAGCACCAGTGCTATCAACATAGTTACCAAACTCGTCATGCATGTATGGGAAGTGGTCATATGGATAACCAAATTGGTCTACAATATAAACATTGTTTCCAACAAACACATTTGTGGTATCAACACCTGATAAAGAAATGGTTCCTGTTGTAAGAGTGCTTGTACTTGGTTGAGCGTTTAAGAACCCTGATAAGTTTACTCCATTTTGTGCAAGAAGTGAACTGTTTAGTTGATTGCTGTAATTGTCAGGTGGAACAATTTCCATAATCAAACTTATGTGAGGACGGTTTCCAGAATCAGGAACAAATACTTGGATATTTCCTTGATACGGCCAGTAACCGTTAGGATAGTATTGGTCTAAACCATTAACACCTGGACTAAACGGATATGCTCTGTAAGGAGGATTGTAAATGGTACCACTAAATGCTCTAGATCCATAACCTTTTGCAACCAAGCAAAGGTCACCAAAGTTGGCGTTACTGTTAACAATAGATGCAATACCACCGTTGTCAACTTGAACACCTACGCTGGCAAAAATTGTAAACACGGAAACTAGCTGTGCATAACCATTATTAGTAATATGTACGCCGCGGCCACCTTGTGTTAGTTGAGTAAACGCATCATAAACAAAAGATTGAATTGGACTGCGGACACTAATAACAGCACCGTCAACAAGTGATCCGCCCATCCCACCAATTGGATCTATTTTACGTTGATTCCATGTACTGGTGCTACCTGTTTGTTGCAGGCTTAGTGCATCCATTTGGAAGTCTTGATAAGGGAACACAGTGGTGTTACCAAAATACAATGTAGCATTATCACCAAAGCCAATAGTAGCAGTACTTAATCCAATTAAGTAAGTTCCAGTAGTCAATGTGTTGATGTAAGTTATGGTTGGACCAATCTTAACATCTAAAGCATTTTCACCTGTGGCTGCATAAATGCCACCGTTAGCATATACTGGCGGTGCGGCCGATGGACCGTTATTAATAATAGAAGTAATAATTCCAAAATTACGTGCCACTGCTTGTTGAGGCATGTAATTATTTCCATATTTGAAGAATGGATTTATAACTTGAGTTGATACTGTACCAGTGATAGTTGTTACCGTAGTATTTGCAATAATCTGTGCGCTGATACTAGCAATATAATTAATAGCCGCAGTAGTTGTTGTCAACTGTGTAGAAATATAATTGTAACCTTGGTTCCAATATGAAAGTCCAGCTTCAATAGATTTACTATTACCGCCTAATAAAATATCTTGGCTAACTGCATCAACTAACAAGCCAGTGTCTCTGTAACACAAATCCTGGTTGTAACTAAATGAACCTGAATTGTATGTTTGATCCAAGTACGCTAAAGTTTCTGCAACAAAGAATGTACGGTTAGCTTGAATAATGTTATAAGCATTAATAGCATTGGTACTTGTATTTTGTACTAAAGAAATTGGTGTAAATTCGTAGTTAGCTGGACCATTAATAATAATGTTAGTAAGAGTACTGAACGCTTTATCAATTGTAGGTTGTGTTACCGCTGATACTGGCAGTGTAGTTACTGGTTGAACCGTAGTTTGTAATGGATTGTATCCAACACCACTTGATAAAATAAATGCATCAACAACTGAATTCAAGAAATTAAACGCCGCAACTGTTGCAGGTGCTTCTCTAGGAATTACAGAACTGCTACCATTTTGACTATAGTATGACAATCCACTTTGAATTGCTTGTCTGTTACCACCATATAACAAGTCAAAGCAAACGCTATTGATAATATAACCAATATCTCGACTGCATGTTGCTACGTTGAAACTTGTTATAGGATAACCTAAACCGCCAAAGTTTGTACCTGATGTAATATAAGCAATTACTTCAGACTGCATGTATGGAATGTTGGCCTGTAACAATGCATATGAATCTTGAACGCTCTTAAATTGACTTGCAACACCACTGTTGTTGATAACTTTATCAGTCCAACCTTGTGTATTGCCGCCTAATATGCTTAAAATAATTCCAAATTCATTATTAATTGTGTTAACTTCAGAACTGGTTCCTGGCTCAATGTAAGTTATTTGGGTAGCTGTTGAGAAACGAGATATACCTACTAACGCATCTTGAGCCGCAGTAACATTGGTAATTACCTTGGTAGCAATAGATTGCAAATATGCAATTGCCTGTGTAGTAGTGTTGATCTCTCTAGGTATTTGACCAGTGTAACCTGCTTGGTTATAATATTGTAAACCAGCAAATGTAGACTGACTGAACTGCCCTGTTGGGAATAACAAGTCATTTGAAATACTGTCAATAATAATTCCAGTATCTCGTTCACATTTTACTTTGTTGTATGGTAAGTATGTTGGGCCTTGTGGTTGCACCAAGTTATAATTAATATAATTAATTGTTTGCTCTTGGATGAACGCACGGTTGGCTTGCAATAAAATTTCAGCACTTGCATAGGATGCGTCTGGACCAGGGCTGTTATAAAGTGCTGGAGCACTACTTGGACCATTAACAATGATGTTGGTAATTATTCCAAATGCTGAATTAATACTTGAGCTGGCAATACTTCCGCCAGTCATTACAGTATTGATAACTTGACTAGCTGGAGGAATACCAGCAGGAATATTTGAAAGTACAGGGGTAATTGTAAATACAATTACCCCTTGCATCAACGTATTTAGGTAGTTCAATGCTTGAACAGTTTGACTAGTTTCGCCAGCAATGTAACTTACAACACCATTCCAATAAGCTAAGCCTGACTCGATGGATTTTTGATTTCCACCAAATGTTGCATCATACGCTACGTTTTCTGTAATAATGCCAACGTCTCTATAGCATAGTTGTTGGTTGTAATTAAAGTTGTACCAGATACTACCAACGGTTGCTGTAGATATTTGTTTAGTAATATAAGCAACAACTTGTGCCTGCATAAATGGCTTATTAGCCAACAACAATGTGCGGGCGTTAAAGAATCCAGGATTTTGTTGTCCAGGAGAAACACTTTGGCCTAATGCTAAAGATGCCGCATTGGTATAGACCCAAATATTCCCAGTGTCTGCTGTTTTGTAACTATCATACAAAGTAGGACTGACAATATTAGTTAAAGAATTAACACTAGTCAATGTGCCTTTGAATGTTAGTAATTTGCTGTAAGGACTTAATGTATTGGTAAATTCAGTTGAACTAGAATTTTGTGGACCTGCATTAATAAATCCGTTAACTGGTAAGTTTGCAATGTTGACTACCATCGTAGTTGTATTTGCCGCCCATGTACCAGTACCTACTGCAATAGGAAGTTGAATTGTTTGGTCAGGTAAGAATAAAGATCCGTCTTGCAACCATGGACCAGACAAGTTTGTACAGTTTTGAATATATGGTGAGTGGAATAAGTCAATACGATCACTTCCAGTCAACGGTGGGAACGCTGTACAGTATGCTCCACGATTAGTTCCGTTTACATAATTGTTACCTGGAAGTAATCCACTACGTCCTTGGCAGAACTGCATAAATGCAAGATAGCATCCAGATTGAACATGGAATAAATCTTGTGTTTTATTAATTGGTTCAATTTCAGTGGTACGAATATCACTGCCCATCACACTAGTGTATGGTTTTAATAAAATTGGATTGTTTTCGTAATAATGTCCTGGACTAACACGAATTTGTGTACCTGATTGATAATATGGACTTTTTACAGCACCACTAATTGTACGGCAAGCACGACTAGGGTCCATTGCGCGACCATCATTAGTATCATCGCCATCCATTGTAACGTACAATACGTTAGTAACTACTGGTGCAGTACCGACTGGGTTATTACCACGAACTCTTAAATCACCAAATACGTCAACAGTTCCGCCACCTAACACATTACCATTTTGTCCAGTTGGCAAATGCACACCATTTTTTGGACTTAATGTAATGTTGCTAGATGAGTTGCCAACAAATTGTGAATAAATGTTATTCATGTAGGCTGTTGCCCACTGTAGATTTTGACTACCAATTGTACCAGTGTTCTGACTGCCAGGGAAAATATTACCCTTAATGTTAATATCGCCAACAATACCAACACCACCAGTCACTGTGAACGCACCAGTAATTGGGCTTAATGATAGTTGACCAGAATCAACGTTAATGTTTTCTACATTTAATAACCCTACAGCAGGTTGATAAGTCAATCCACCTGGGGCTACAATAGCAGTAGCTTGGTTTGAAGTGTTGGCATATAGTGGTGTACCACTTAACTTGTCAACGTTTACAACTGGAACCATTGTCAATGCCAATGAACCAGTGTTGATTGATCTTACTAAAACGTTAGTTGATGTAGTAGAAGTATTAGCAAATGCAATACGACCGTAGATAAATCCACCAACAGACAAATCTTGTTCAATACCAACACCGCCGGCAAAGTATGTACCAGCTTTTTGGCGTTCTATTGAAGTACTGTATGTACCTTCATCAATATTATTTTGTATATTCCCGTTAGGGTTATCAATAGAACCAACGTTTTTCGGGCTAGGAAAAATCGTATTAGTTACCGACATGATAGCCTTAGGACCAGAGATGACTGTAGTATCTCCAGACTGGCTAATGGTAGCTGGGCCAGTAAAACTCCCTGGTCCATTACCAATGGTTACATTTACTGGGCCGCTTTGTGGACCTACTGATACTTTTCCTGATACCCTGATTGCCATTTCTTATTCCTTTAGAGTATTTATTACATTAGTTAATTTGCATCGCAATGGAGTACATTATTGGTGAAGTCCTATGCGGCCATCTTGGATGACTTTTATATCTAACTACTACCCCAAACGTTGGATCTTGAATCATGTCAGTAGTTATATTATCAACTTTCCAAGTATCTGTAGTACCACCATAGGTAGTTGTTGGATACAAAAAACTTTGATCTTGATTAACTGTGTTAATATACGCAGGCTGTGCTCTGCTTTCGCCAATTAAATTATCTTGATAACATAATTGTATCACATCATCTGTAATTCTTCCGCCTCTATTCATTTTAATTGTTACTGTAATTCCTGAGATAGTTGTTGGCAAATCTGTAAAATTAAATCCTGTGCATTTCATATACCAAGTAGTATTTGTTAAATCATACTTAGGGCTACGAGCAACATGTAACAAAGGTTTTACAGTGGTTATTCCAACAGTTCCCAATGATGCTAAGGTATTTGGATCCCATTGAATCTGAGTTTCCTCGTCATCAGCATATTGGATTACAGTAGTAGGGGAGGTCATCCAGTATTTACCTATTTTGAATCTGTATGTATAAAACAAAAAAGGACTCCGAAGAGTCCTTTTATTACTAATAAATGTATTAGTATGTTTGGATACCAACGCAAGCACCAGCTTGAGTAGATACTGTACCAACAGCATTTGCCCAACCTGCGGCCCAACGTACTTCTGTACCGCTTGCAAATACAAAAGATCCATTTACAGTTTGACGGATAACACGAGCTTTACGGCTTGTGATCTTTGTAACAACGTATGTACTACCATTTGCATCTTTAGCAATGATGTTCATTTGACCCGGAGCCAAAGAAGCGGCTGCGGCTGTAGATGTAGTTAATTTGCAGAAACCACGACCTAGTGTGTTTTCAACTAAGAAACTACGTGAACCGTGTTGTTTAAGAATTGCGGCAGTTGTAGCATTTGTTACAGTTGAAATATATGCTGTGCAAGCAAGAGTGCCAGTATCATCTTCTTGTTGTGTTAAACCAGTTGTGAATGTTGCATTAGTACCAGTATCTTGATATGTGAATACAACGTTAGTTCCTGAAGAACCATTTGCCAATGCTTTATCTAATGTGATTGTGTTTGTACCAACACTAGCAACATGTGACCATCCTGCTAGACCACCGTATGCCGCGCTAACTAACATACCTGGATAAATGCCTTGTACACCGCTTACATTCGTAAGTGTAAAACTACCTGTAGTAGCAATAGCATTGTTAGATTGGTTTGCGGCAGGTACTAAAGTAACTGTCGGATTAGCATTGTAACCAGCACCTGGGTTAACAATAGTTGCGGCTGTAATACCACCTGCGGCTGTAATGGACAATGTTACGGTTGCTTGTACACCATCAGAACCTTCATTTGGTGCAGAAATAGATGCTGTTGCACCTGTTGAATAACCTGTACCATTGTTGTTGATAGCCACTGTTACACCTTTGTATTTTACTGCTACACTGGTATCACTAGTACCTTGTTTTACAAAATATCTTTTTTTAATTGGACGTCCCATTTTATTTTCTCCTTTATTAGACAGTTCTATTGCCTACGCGGATGGTTTACCGCATAAACTCTCGATTAAGAGCGAACATGTTATTTATGTAATGTTATTGGTTTTTCTACGGGATTAACACCATTCTCGCAGTAGTTACAAAGATCAAATTTTGTCATTGCTTTTGGGATAATGTCTTCATAGGACTTTTCATATAGGTTTCCAAGTATATGATCCAGCCCATAATCCATACAGCATAGGCTTATATCACCATTGGGCAACATGACATTGTGGTACAAGTGTTCAATACATCCACAGGTTCTATTTTTATCTTCGTGATAAACTGCATCCCAACGATTTTTTAAATTAATTAGTTTAGGTTTTAGTAATGCTTCACGAACTAAGTTACCAGAACGACTCCACATTTTTGGAACAGGTGCCCAATAAAAATATGGTGCAATGTCTGGATGAACTTCACCCATGCACATGGTACTAAAGTTTTGTATTTTATGATTGTTGAGTTGGAACCATTCTAATACTTTTAAGTATCCCGGAGTTAACGGATGTCGTGCTAACATTTCCATATCTGGCAAATGTAGTGTAAATCCACCATTAGGTTGACCATGGTAAGGAATGTCTACAAGACGTTCCAAATCATCTACGTCCATTCCTACACCAGTAGTAAACACGCTTACAGGATGTCCTTGTTCATGTGCATACAATACCATATCGGTAGCGTACTTGTTCATCCATGGTTCAGTGAACCCGGCAAATGTAATGCGAACATCTGTTGGAACCTTGTCCACTAAGAATTTAAAATTATCTAAAGTCAATATTCTTGTGTCTTTATATACATTTTCTAAAACTCGTTGTGGGCAAAATGCACAGTCAATGATGCAACCTTTCTCTGGAATAATTGTTGTTATTTCAAGAGTTGGTGCTGGCCAGTGTTGCCATTTCTTTTTTGGTTCTAAGTCGTCCATATTATCTATTGTCAATATAAATCATAATGCAAGCAAAGTGTTCTATGAAGCCATCCATCCATAATTGGAATTTAATATCATAATAGTCCATTGCTAAAATTTCATAGTTGGTAAATTCTTTAAGATATGTATCTCTAAAATGTTTAAATTTAGCCTTGTGTCTTGGATCATGCAAGTGAAATTCACCAGCAATCTTTTTTACATTTTGCTTTATCCAAGGTAAATTTTTAGAAGAGAAAATATCGTACTCTGACCCTTCACAATCTGTTTTTAAAAAATCTATTTCAGTGATGTTGTTTTCTTTGATCAATGTTTCAAAACTAATAGTTTCAATCATTTTACCATCATTACCATTAGTCATGTTATGTGTAGTTTCATCAAACATTCCACAAAGATAATTTACACCATCGGCTGACGACATGCCTAAATTAAATGTCTTAACATTTTCATTGTCGCCTACATTTTTATTAAGAGTTTTGTATAGTTCTGGATGAGGTTCTAAACAATATACTTGTTTAGGATTTGAATCTAAGATACTATATGTAAATGGCCCAACACTTGCACCGACATCAAGTACAACATCACCTGGTTCTACTTTAAAAAATCTTTGATAACAATCGTCCTCAAAAATTTCTTTATGGAAGCAAGTTTTTGCAAATTCATTTTGAGCAATTAAGCCCCAGTCTAGTTCATTTTTATTCATCTTGTATTTATGGATACAAAAATGAGGTCAACAAAAAACCCACCGAAGTGGGTTTTTGTATTGTTGTAATTCCAATATTATTGGAAAGAAACTGTAGAGCTGTTGATAGCAACTTTGCTCAAGTAGTCAGCGGCGTTACCTAAGCTACTTGCTGTGTTGTTCAATTCAACATAGCCGTAACGTGTTAGGAAGCCAACTACTGGCTCGAATGTTGCTGGATCTAGAACAACACCAGAAGACATTAGAGGAATATAAGGGCAATAGAACGCAGCCGCATCAGCTTCGCTAGAACCTTTATAACCAATCATAACTTGGTTGTTATCTTGACCAGAATCGCTCAAGTATGCGTCAACATAGATACGCATAGCGCCATTCAATGTACCAACGAACTTGGTGTTTGTTGGAGCTTCGAATGTACCTTCTGTTGTACGAGCAAATGCGCTTGTAGTAGCAGATTGTAGAATTGTCAATGCTTGGTTAGAAACAACAGCCCAGTTGCCAGCACCACGACGTGTACGTTGAGCAATCAAGTTGCTTGCACGGTTGATCATGATAGCTAGAGCGGCGTGCTCATCACCAACGAATGTTGCTGTACCGCTAACCAAAGATTGGTCATATGTATAGTCAACTGTAGCCAAGCCACGTAAAGAAGCTAGGATTTCTTGGTCGATTTCAGCTGTAATTTCTTGAGCTAAAGCGGCCATGATTTCTGCTTCGATGTCAATACCTTGTTGGGCTTGTGCATCTTGTGCAGCCTCGAAAGTCCAACGTGCGCTTAGTTTGCGAGACTTAGCTTCAACTGGAGCCTTCAAGATTTGGATGCTCATACGGCTTCCTGGTGTACCTTCAAGTGTGCTTGTAGCAGCCGCACCTGGGGTAGTTGCGTTGTTGTTACCAGAATAGGCTTGAGCAATCTTGAACGGGCTCAATGCTTCTTCACCAGCTACTACTTCGTTGCTAGAATCAGCATAACGAACACGTAGTGTATGGATTTGACCAACTGGACCTGTCATTGGTTGAACACCGATGATTTCGTTGGCAATAACTGTAGGCATAACACGACGGATAACTGGTAGAATAACACGGTTAAGTGTAGCTACGTTACCGGCACTTGTTGCACCGCTAGTTGCGCTTTCAGCCAAATACTTACGAGTGTTTTCTAAGCAAACTTGCATAGAAGAACGACGTGTACCTGATAGGCCTTCAAGCAGAGCGTCTTTGGTCTCTGACCATCTTTCATTTAATAGTTGTGACATTTTATTTGTCTCCTTGAATGTTTAAATTATTTTAGACCCGCTAATTTGCGGATATCCAAAATGTTATCTAAGCCTACCTCGGCTTTCATTTCACGATTTCCAGTAACAGTTGTAGCACTTTCACTCAATACAGCTTTTTTAACTGCTGGCTTACGTGATTGTCCTTCCATTACTGCTGGTAGGTATTTGTCGAAAGATTCATTTAGTTTTTGTGTAGGAACGGATTCCAACAATTCCTTCATGATTTCTCTCTTATCAGCACCTAATGGTGCTAACAACTCACCCATAACATTTTTACGCTCCATTAAATCTTTAGTAACACGAAGATCGCGTTGTACAGATTCAACTAAACTTGCTTTTTCTGCTACGGCTTGTTTTGCTTCTGCTAGTTGAGATTCTTTCTTTTCAATGATCTTTAACAATTTACTTGTTTCAGATTTTTCGTTAAGGAAGGAACCAGCAAACTCTTGTGCAAATGCTTCATAGATCTTACGACCAAAGTCATTGTTACGAGCAGAGTCAATATCTTCTTTCAATTGCTTGATTTCAGTTGTTAACTTTGTAGTAACTGTACTTTCAACAACCTTAGCGGCTTGTTGAATGAAACGTTGCTTGATTTCTCCGAACTTGCTTTTTGCTTCACGAACTAACTTAACTTTTGTTTCAGCTAGGTCTTTCTTATCAGCGGCAAACTCATTGATTTCTTTAGCTAGAGCGTGAACTACGAATTGCTCTAACTTGCTGAAATTCTCACTGACTTTTTTACGGTCACTTTGAAATTCAACCAATTCTTTACCTAGTTGCTTCATAACAAAACCTTCTAGCTTTTTAGCATCTTCAGCAATACGTTGTGTGTATTGTGCTTTTGCTTCAGCTAGAGATTGTTTGTCAGCATGCAATTCAGTCATCTCTGCGGTCAAACGATCGCTTAACATCTTGTCGATTGCTTCTACCATAACTTGTTTGTCATGTGTATACTTTTGTGCAAACTCTTCACGAAGTTCAGCTGTCACTTGGTCGCGTGTTTCTTGTAGTTTAGTTGCAAGAGCAGTTTCGACAACTTGTTGTGTCTCTACTGTCATTACTCCTGACTCTACTAATTGTTTGAATGCGTCCAACATTGTTTTTCTCCTCGGGCTTATTTTAGACCTTTAATAATTTGAAGAAGTGATTCCTTCAAATATTTCTGGGCCTTTGGATCTTCTTTTACTTCTTGTGCAACAGTAAACGCCCTCATCCCGCCACGAGCATTCATTAAATGTTCATAAACGGGAGTAGGATACGCACCTGGAGCACTGGGTTGAGCAACTACGTCTACGGTGATAATTTCGAAGTCGGATACATGGCCGTTCATGTCGTTGACATTGCCACTACCACGAGAACTCACGCCAAGTTTTACACCTGCTTCGAGCATCGTACGAACTAGTTGTCCCATTGGTGTAGGTAAAATTTTCATCTTACCATAGCCATTAGGACCCTCCATCCACATCTGAGTAATCATATGGGATACACGGTCCAAATTTACTTTTAAGTCATCAGGATGATCAACTTCACCTAACACACTGTAACCATTTTTAATTTGGTCATTAAGTGCGTTAACTGCACGTTCAATTTCGTCTACTGGGTAGACACGTTGATTTGCATTACGGATACCACCTTGAATAGCAATACCTTTTAAGTAAAGGTTTTTACCGTCTTTTTCATCCGACTCCATAATGATGCCGGACTGATCAAAGCTCAAGTGTTCACGTAAGTAAGAGTATTTGCTCATCCTGTTTTCTCTAATTAAGCGTTACGGTTAGGGGCGCCGTTGATAGGGCTCTTAACTTGGCCAACACTAGTTTGACCTGCTTTGTCGCCTGTTCCAGAACCAACTGGACCAGCTGTCTTGTTGTTACCTGGGTAACCAGCACCTTGTTTTGCTAGGGTCTTAACGCCAGACTTTACGCCATCAACGTTGTGGATACCTTTAGCAAACTTTTCACCCTTTTCTGGGTTGATGCCTTTGTGTACTTTAGCTGGGCTTGTACCAGTGTTGCTTTCGCCTTCAGCGTAACCTTGTGCTAGGTTACCAGCGTTTGCACCACTTTCTGGCTTACCTTTACCAGAACTGACTGGGCTCTTACCTTCAACTGGAGCACTTTGTTTTTCACCAGTGCCAGCACCTAAGTATTGACCTTGTGCTTTCTGTGTGCTTCCACCGTAGTTGTGACCGACTTTCTCAGTGTACTCACGTGTCATACGACGACCTTCTTGGAAGCCCATCATACCTTCGTCTTCGTCACCTTCTTCGTCACCAAATTCTTCGCCATCTTCTTCACCGCCCATGCCCATTTCGGCTTCTTCACCGCCTTGGGCTTGTTCTAGTTCAGCAAATGCGGCTTCAAGTTCAGCAATAGCGTTCTTGATGTCCATAATTGCGGAATCTTCTTGACCTTCATGACCGTGTTCGTCGTCAGCTGGAGCATCGAAGTTGTCGCCGTCAGCGGAAATTTCACCACCAAAGTCGTCTGTTTCGTCACCAGTTTCGTCAGCGTCCATCATGTAAGAATCTTCTAATTCTTCTTGAGACTCGTCCATTTCTTCGTCGTCTTCTTCACGGGACTCGTCCATTTCTTCGTCGTCTTCTTCACGACTTTCATCCATTTCTTCGTCTTCTGAAGATTCGTCCATTTCCTCATCTTCTTCTTCGGCGATAAGGTTTTCGTAAATATCGCGTGACTTCTCTACAACGATTTCGTGGAATAGAGCGTTAGCACCTTCCATGTCTTCGTTTACAAGTAAGTCTAGTAATTGTTCAAATTTTGTAGACATGTTATTAATTTCTCCTATTAGGGTAGCGGCAAGGCTGTAGCAATATTTACACTACAGTAATATTACGTGCTGGAAATAGGCTGAAAACGAGTCGTTTTGGCCTAAAATTGACAGAGTTTAACTCTATATTGACAATTTTTTGTTAAAAATATTTAGTTTCAGTGTGTGTTAGTTATAGTGTGTGTTATTGTGCGGCAGCTTCTGGGGGCGGAGCCGCATACATTTTACGAACTAAACCCAATTCTTCTTTGTGCTCTTTGTTATGTGCCTCACTGGCTTTTCTAATATCATTGATCATTTTTAATGTCAAACGTGTCTTGCGATAGTCTGATCTTTTAAGGATATTGTCAGTGTCATTTTGGCTGACATAACGGTCATCCTCTTGTGGACCAGCGTGATCACGATCGAAATAAATGAATTCTCTTAAAAACATAGTAGTGTATTTATGCGGCAGGAGTAGCGGCTTCACCAGTGTCTCCACCTGGTGTTGGTGCCATTGCGGCTTCATCGCCTTCTCCGCCCATTGCTCCTTCTTCGGGTGTCGGGGCACTTAAACTGCCAATGTCTCCTGCCATGCCGTTGGCAGTAATTCCTGCGCTACGCATTTCACTACTTGCACTTAGGAATTGGTCTTCATCAACATTTTCTTCTTTCCACTGAGTAGCATTTTGTGCGATTTCTTCTCTTGTTAGTCCTAAGAATCGTTCTAGAGCAAAGCGTTTACTGATAAACGGAATAGCTACCATAGTGTTAAATGTATTAACACGGGCAGTATCCATTTCTGCTTGGCGATATGACGCAAAGTTTTGTGGAGGATTAAATTTTAGGTCAAAAATATTGCTGTCAATATTGATACCTTGTGTATGTAGATATGCTTTGAACTCAATATCAAATGGGTCTGTAATTAAAGATTGGAGTCTTTCGCAGTATTTGTTGAACCGTAACTCTTGTATAAAGGCTGTCCCGACTCGTCCGTCATTGTAGTTGCTTCCTCCATCATCCGAACCAGTAGGTAAGTAACTGCTAGGAATCCGCAAAGCTCTAAACAATTTGTTAGTAAAGTACTTAAGGTCATCAATTTCTCCTAAGTTTTGTCCGCCTTGTAAGATTTCAACCTTACTACCACGGCCTTCAGCGGTCGTTGGGAAGAAATAATCTTCGTTGATACTCAACGGATTATAACTTGCGTCAATTAAACTTTGTCCACCGCCACCTGCACTTGGAATACGGCGTTGGTTAATTTCATTTTTAACACGTTCAACGAATGCCATGGCCAAGTGACTGGGCATATTACCTACGTCAATGTGGAATACACGCCGTTCTGGAGCACGTTGTATACGATAGATAAGGATAGCATCTTCTAAAAGTTCTTTTTGTTTAAAGACTTTAAAGATACTTTCCATCAAACTATTACCAAATGGGAAGTTATTGTCCAGTCCTTCACTCATTGAAATGTGAATAACGTGTCTAGCATCAATAGCGTATTGGTTTTGATTTTCACTAAAGCGGCTACTATTGGCAGTTGTAGGGAATGATCCCACCATGCCTCGTGCGCCACCTGCGGCTCCACCACCGCTTCCATAACTTCCACCAAACTGACTTCCGCCACCGTTTTGATTGCTAGGTTGAATAGCCGTTGTACTTAGGGCTTCAAAGTTTGGGTTAAAATCACGAATGTGATATTGCTCTGGCTTTTTGCCATCGCTTTCATTAACAATAATTTTGTCTACTTTAGCAGGATCTACATACATCCAAGCCTGTGTTTCTGGGTCACGTACAAAGAAACTATCACCAAATTTAAATGCATTTCGTACGATTTTAAACATACGAACAGGGAATTTGTTTAACTTACACCACTGTTGTAGATACTTTTTAATAATCTTAATTTCAGTAGTTGTTGCTTGTTCTTTAAATTTAATTTGGAACGGAGTGCCGTTTTCTTCGTTTAATTGACAGCAGAATTCGGCTAAGATATCGAATGCCGCGTTAACTTCACTGTCGCTGTCCATTGTATCATACTGCCCATAACGCTCTAAACGGTTAGGATGGCCAGCATAAACGTCAGGCAAATAGCTACTATAATTTGAACGGCTAGGATTATTGCCCAAGTTCAAACTAGTACTACCGCTAATAGGACTGTTTTTTCCTGATATATTAACAGGCGTAAAGTATTTTTTCCAAGACAATCTATTTCTCCAAGTTAGTTATTTACTCTTAGTGTCCCCACAACCAACTCTTTTTCCCTTCGGTGTTATCGTTGATATCATCTAAATGTTGCAATTGTTTTTCTTGCAACAGACGTTGTTGTTCTAATATTTCTAATTGTTTGTTCATTAGTGCTTTGTGTTCTGGATCCATGCTATTGCCACTTGATGATGGTTGTGCAGGATCTGTGCTCTTATTTTCTGAACTAAGTTTATCACCAACGAACTCACCAGCAATTTTTCCAATCTTGTCACCTAAGAATCCGCCACCAATACCACCAATTAAGCCACCGATAGCAGTTCCTACGCCTGGGAATATCATTGTTCCAATTGCCGCACCAGCGGCTGCTCCGCCCCAACCGCCTGCGGCGCCACCTGCTAACCCGCCAGCAATACCGCCTTCTTGTTTTCTAGCTTCCTGTTTGGTAATAGTGCCTGCTTCAACTTGTTTTTCAATATCTAATACTTCGCCACCAGCTTCTAATCCGCCTAGCACAGTGCCAACACCAGCAACACCTTTTAATTTAGATGCATATTTTAAGAAGTTTTTACCTAGACCTAATTTTCTCGATCTTAATTGATTTGCTTTTGCTTCTCTAGCTGTTCGGGTTGATGATTTCCCTTCTCCACCGCCACCTAATAAATCTTCTATTACTCCACCTGCGCCACCACCTCCACCAACAACTTCTACATATAACGCAGTTCCTGGAGATTGGCCGTCACGCTTGGTTAAAACTCCGGCTAATCCTCGAGCAACTCCACCAATTCCACCTCTTCCACCACGCGCCGCAGTGAACGCATTAGTTAAATTTTGTACTCCAATGTAGGCCTTGTATGCAATAAGCCCAGTGACAACTGCACCTAATGCAATCGCCAAGCCATCAAATAATATTCTGCTTTTACCTAACGAACTTACCAAATACCCAAAACCCTGTACCAAATAATTTAAAGGTGTTAGTAAATCTGCAATGATAGGCAATAAATTATTCAATATACTTTGCCCCATTTGTTTAATTGCCTGTTCGCTTTCTGCGGCTTGTTTAGCTTGCGAACTATTGCGCTCAGCTTGATCTTTGGTAATCTCGTGAAATAAATTAATTGTGCCAGCCGCAGTATCTGCACCTTTTTTAATCAAATTAGTTGCATTCAAACTTGCGGCATTCATTAGTTTATTACTGAATGTCATTGCATCGCCAGCAGTGCCAAGTGCATCAACTTGTTCAACTATACCTTGATTAAAGTTACCAAATCCCTGCTCAACTTGATCCATTGTACCTTTAGTATCAAGTGCCGCATCGGCCATTTGATTTACACCATCGGCTGCTTCGCCGAACATACCTGTAAATTTTCTAGCATCATCAGTCATGGGCGGTAAGCCAGCAATCTTAGATTGGAACGCTTCGACCGCACCAGGAATACCTGAATTAATAGCCGCTTGTAACCCCACAGCGGCTCTGGCTCGTTGGTCTTCTGAAAGTTTTGATAATGCCCGCTGGTATGCTGCCTGACTGGCAGCTTTTTTCATTTCTTCTTCTTGTTGTTTTCTACTAATACCACTAAACTCTGATAGTTTATCTAATTCAGTTAAGTACTGACCAGTAGCTTCAGTTAGAGCCGCGGTGTTGGCCAATTCAGTTTTTGATCTACCACCTGTAGCAGTAATGAATCCTAACATGCCATTACCAACTTCTTCAGAACTATATCCTAAGGATAATAGTTGGTCGCCGATTTTGCCGCTCATAATTGAATTTTGCAATACAGCAAATGCACGAGCACCTTCAGTAACAGTGCCGCCCATTTTGGCTAAGGTAGTACTGTTAGTTTTTATGACATTGGTAAACTCTGCTAGTGTCAAATATGAATTACTTGCAGCCAATCGTAATTCAGTTAAACTTCCTCCAAAACTTGCTCCAGCATCAGCTACCGATCTGTACGATTTAAGCATAGTTTCTTGGTAAGTAGCCAACTGTTGCAATCCACCCGCAACTGCCCCAATACCTAATGGCAATTTAGCAAAACTGCCTAATACATCAGCTAGGCTACCAGTACCAGATGTTAATTTAGCAGTGGCTCCATATAAAGATGAAAATGCATTACTTACTTGACTAGCAACTATTGATAAATTTGTAAACTTGTCTGAAAGTTGATTGGCGTTGTTGCCAAGTTGAGCAGTTTTTCTGTTGGTCTCATCAATAGTTTCATTGCTTAGACCCACCTTGTCAGCCATTTCTTTAATGGCATCGCGCTGTTCTTTAGTAGTGGCTAAGGTAGCTTGGAGCAGTAACCTTAAAGTCGCTTCGGTAGCCGCATTATTTAAAATGACATCTTGAACGCCATCTGCGCCTGTTAGTGTTCCTGTGACTTCAGCCATTGTTTTTCCTGGGGTTTTCTGCGTATATAAATACTCTAAAGGATAAGACTACCTTATATCTTTAAGTTATTTATTCGGAGAAAAAAATGCAAAATAACGTAATGTTCCCGCCACAAGCGAACAATGCACCAGTAAACCCTTTGTCCATGTTTATGCGTCAACCCAAGGTGTATATCAGCTTGCCCAGCAAAGGACAGTACTGGGCACCTGGCAGCATTCAATTACCCGAAGACGGTAAACTGCCAGTTTACTCGATGACTGCTAAAGATGAACTAATGTTAAATGTTCCAGATGCTCTTATGAATGGGCAAGCGGTAGTTGATGTTATTCAAAATTGTATACCTAATATTAAAAATGCTTGGATGACTCCAAACATTGATATGGATGTTATTTTAATTGCATTAAGAATTGCCAGTTATGGTGAAATGATGTCCAGTCCTATCAATATCAGCGAAGACATTGAATATGAATATAAAGTAGACTTGCGAACTGTCATTGACAATTTGATGCGTTCAATTAGTTGGAATCCTATTATTCCAATTAGCGACGACATGACCGTGTATGTCAAACCTCTAACTTATAGACAAGCAACTAACGCGGCTCTACAAACATTTGAAACTCAAAAAATTATTCAATTGACTAACAATGACAAGTTGGACGAAGATACAAAAGTAACTATGTTCAAAGATAGTTTTAGAAAGTTAACAGATGCTACTATTGGCGTAATTGCTGACAGCATTTTTAAAATTGACACCAGTCAAGGCAGTACCGACAATCCACAATTTATTAAAGACTTTGTTGCCAATGCTGATAAAGACATTTTTAATAAAATCCAAACGCATTTAGAATCATTAAAAGAGCAAAACACAGTTAAACCTGTTGTAGTGACCGTCACAGATGAAATGCGTGAAAAAGGAATCAACGGCGATACTATTGAAATTCCGTTGGTGTTTGATGCTTCAAATTTTTTCGTATAAGGCTTTTGTCTATTGTTGAGACTGCCGACATCGATCGTGTTATTCAAGAATACGACAACAATACAAAAGCCCTAAAAGAAGATCTTTTAAGAATATGTTGGTTTATGCGAGGTGGAGTTGGATACAACGAAAGCCATATGCTAACGCCAGAAGAGCGTCAAATCATATATTCGATAATTGAAAAGAACTTACAAACAACTAAAGAAAGTCAACTACCTTTCTTTTAAAGACTACGTCCTAAGAAACGGCTGTAACTTTCTGGAGTTGGTTCTGCTCCAATCCTACTAATATACTCGTCAGGTGAAAGTTTAGGTTGATTTTGATCAACAGCACCTTGGTCAACAGTAGCAATCGCATCTTTTAATTGTTGTTTACCGTTAGTATCTAGTGTCTTGTAAAATTCAACTACAGAATCAACAGTCAATTGTGGTCGTTGCACTGGAGGAGCCTTTTGATTTCTTGATCCAGCTGTGCTTTGATTATAACTTGGCTGTACAGTAGCATTACCTGCACTGCTTTGACCAGTAGTTGGGGCACTTCCAGCTTGTGCTACACTTGTAAAAATTGCACTAAGTTGATCTTTGTTTAATGCAACACCTTCCATTATGCGAGATTCTCTCCAATTCTTCTGTACAGATGGCGCATTAGGATCTACTCCAGGATTAACACCACCAGATTTGGCCCAGTTGCTAAACCCGTTTTGATTAGGATTCTTTTTTAAATTAGATATATTTTGTTTTCTTTGAGATTTTTGCGCCGCAATTTGATCCGGAGTCAGTTTTTGTGGTTGAGTTGGATTATCTAAAGTTGGTTCAACTTTATTATCTGCAGGGGGTTGTTGAGTTTGTGTTTGATCAGCGGCAGGTGCTTGGGGGAATTTAGATTGAGCGGCTTGTATTGCTTGTTGACTATACCCGTTTTGTTGAAGGAAAGCAACAACGGAATCAGTGTCGGCTGGTGCACCTGACGTACCTAGCCATTTATAGAATTCGCCATATATTTGATTAGCAGTTTTACCAGTACTAAGTTGCCCCTGTGCTTGCTTTCTTCCACTTAGACTAAAAGGGTTAATTGCTTTGGCAGCAGTTTTTAAAGTACTCCCAAACCCCATAGGTGCTTCTAATAACTCGTCGAATTTCATATCTAATTCCTTTGATGATTTATTTATATATAGAATTGAGCTTTAGCTCAATTGCTTCTACGCTATCGCTTGAAGCATTTTTTACTTCGTAGAAGTTTTAATATCATCTAGATTGTTTGGTCACACTTCGCCCTTGCGGGCGAAAGAACATCATCTGAGTCGACTCAGTCACATAGTATTAGAGCATTACAGTGGCGGTTGGCCTGTACCACGAGCTCAGTCTTCATCCAGCGGCGGTTATTATACAAATACTATCTTGCATAATAACGTGGGTTATTAACCCTCATTTTGCTTATTCATTATCTTCAAACATCTAAACCGTAAGCGTTTTACGATCTTCATCCTTTCGGGTAGTAGATGAGTGCTTGCTTCAGCGGCAAGACTTCCGTCCCTCATTTTATAGAGTTGTCACTAGGCACCCGAGCTAGGCCGATGCGAGCCATTCCTGAATTATTTCTTTAAAATGTGTGAGCCATGTACACGGACCGAGATTTGTCCATTATAGTAGTCTGTAGATTCCAATACTTTGCGGTCGAATTGTTCGCGGGCCTCAATGTAACTACATTCTGCTTTACTACGACA
>Ga0208378_1000117_pt1 | contig 29116 bp, 32 predicted proteins | sample CryBogCBE24Aug09_FD_184556 | JGI IMG/M metagenome (GOLD analysis project Ga0208378, IMG submission 184556) | Freshwater microbial communities from Crystal Bog, Wisconsin, USA - CBE24Aug09 (SPAdes) (version 2) | ecosystem: Environmental > Aquatic > Freshwater > Lake | place: Crystal Bog...
AACATAAAAAGATCGCAGTAAACCTTCGTTTATTTCCTCTTTAGTCAGCCGTACGCATGTGCGTTGTGGTGTGGTGTAGAGCTTTGTACCTTGTGGCAGTGGTCCATTTGTCCATTCAATGGTATACCGACTTATGTGAACTTCTGCTACCAATGCCACAGGCTCATCTTTTGTTTCTAGTTGTTCTTTATAGGTAGATTTAGATGCCATGTTTTGTGCATCTTTTGTCAGTCTATCGTATTCAAGGATTGCTCTAGCAAACAATACAGGAAAGTCAGCCGTGCCATTCGCTTCAACCAACCCCTCTGCTTTGCCACTCATGTGCAAATAAATGTTGTGTATTTCTTCGTCAGTCATCCTTGTCCCCTTGCTCGGATTGCACCAGCACATTCGCTTGCTCCCTCACCCATGAATTCGTATCTACCTTGTATGTCTATCCATGATAAGTAAAAACCATCACAAATTTCAGCACACGCCTCACGTTCTTTTTCTGCTACCATTTTGGCAAAGTCTATAAACATTTTTAATGCAGGTGAATCATCCTCTGGTCTTTCACATCCACCTATTTGCATAACCATCTCAATGATTTCTTCTTTAGTCATTTTGCATCCTCCCAAATCCATCCCAACAATTCTGTTGTGTTTTTGATTTGTTCATTAGTAGGTTTTGCATACATTGCAAATTTTGTTGTATGTCCACCTCCATACAAACACCAATAACCAACTGGTTTAGGTGGTTTATAAATAGTAAATCCTGTTTTTTGTTCAGTCATTATTTCCCCTTGCTCGGATTTTGTCCGCAATGATTTCAGAGTAATTACGCTCTAACCCATCTGCGTATGAGTCAGCAATCTTTGCACATTCCTCACGTTCTTTTTCTGCTACTAGTTTGGCAAAGTAAGTCAGGCAATAAATCAACTCTTCATTTGTTTTATAAAGATAAAGCCCAGACAACTCAGCCATTTCTTCTATTTCTTCATTCGTCATCGTTATTCCTTATAAAGACTGTGTACCCACATCTCCAACAGACCCAATGCAGCCGAGCCTCAGTCAGCTCCATCTCGCCCAAGAAACATACAGGACAGTCATTCATGAGCCATCACCATGTAGCCAATCCAAAAGACCAGAACCGCCAACATAGCCCCTATCGCAGCCGTGATCAGCGCCACCGCATAAATTACAAAGTCAATGAGCAACATGCTTGTCCTCCAACAAAGGACCTAGCTTCTCCTTCAAGAGCCAGTTGTTACCCAGTAACCTCAGCGAACGAACCCACTTCCTCTGGTTCGCCCTGTTCTCCCAATACGGTATGTAATCCACATTCCATAACCGCCTGGCCATGCGTAAATAAGTAATATCCATTGCACCTCCTTGTAGTTTGATGCATTATATCACAGGTTATCGTAAAGTATTGTAGTATTAACGCTATATTTTTTATTCTAGAACGGTTCTAGAATGGCGGTAATCAAAGATGTATTGGCTCTGAGATTCTTTGCCCTAAGTTTTAATCTAGCAGCTTTTTTCATAACCTACCACTGATGGTGAATGTGAGGGGACAAAGAACTGCCTAGGGACGCACTCGGCTTCCCTAGGATTTACCACTGACGGAGCCATGCTACGTCTACGGACTTCAGGTGCTTTCCACTCTCGTGTCTAGCTTGGCCACCTGAACCCTGAGCGCCACCCGCAGACCGAACCACGGACACCCAGGGCATCACTCCCAATTGCGCTTGCACCTTCTTTGCGCCATACGTCACAGGTAAGAACGTAGTAAAACTGGTGGACTGCGGACTACGCTTTCGCTTCCTACGCTTCCCTCATGCCAGTCTAAAACCCGATAGACCCTGTAAAGACATTTGTGGAGGCGAAAAAAAACCGCTTAGTGATGTATCCCAGTGGTTGTCTTGCTTAATAACTTTCCAACGTGTTATTAAGTAAGATGGTATACATCTCTAAACGGTCTTTGTACATCACCAACCACAGCAATGTACGTTCATTATAACACAGATTTAAGGTATCGGCCCCCATAAAGCAGGGTAGAGGTTGCACAACACTTCTAAGAATTGCCCTCACGGAGCTAAACCGTTTTGCCGATGAGAAATAGTAGCACAAAAAAAATCCCATCACATAGGATGGGATTAAACCAAACCCTCAAAGGAATGGCAACTGGATTGGATACATTTTACTTACAATTCTTCAGAATGTCAAGGGCTTCCCCTATGCTATTCACAATAGCCAACATTCCACCTTCCCACTCGTCAAAAAATTTCTGCTCTGCTGGCGTCAGACTTCGGGCAGATGTTGTTTTATCCCCATCTTTTACCTCCATCAGGATAGTGTAACCACGGTATCCCACCAGTAAATCTGGTATCCCATTGCCTTGGCTGATGATCCGAACTGTTGCGCCACAGGCCCTCAAAGCCTCAACAATCTCATTTTGATTGGCATCAATTCTGTTTGCGTATCTGGTCATATAATATGTTGACTTTGTTGAATACACCTGTTATATTCCATAACCCAAAACAACTAGGAGAGGCAATGGAAGAAGACGAGCTGATGGCGAGATCAAAAATAATCTATGACCTGGCTGACGAGATTATAAGCCAACTGCACAAGCTGGAATATTTAGATACTGAATTGGCGGTGGCAACAGTCTCCGCAGCATATGCAAACATAGCATTTAACTGTGATGTTTCTTTGCACGATGCAATAGATTTATTCGTAACTTTCTATAAACAAATGGTCCAAAAAGGAGCAGCACATTGAAGAACATAGAACTCAGGGATTACCTAGCGGCACACGCACCCACAATGCCAGAGGCGTTTGAGCGCAAGCGAGATCAGTTCAGAAACATCTCAGAAACTGGCCTAGAACAAATGATCAGATGGCGCTATCACTATGCAGATCTCATGTTAAAGGAAAGAAATGCAACTCACTAACAAGTTCAACTTACCTGAAACCATCATCAACGTCATCAAGCGCCCGACCTATTCCAAGGGTAAAGCACATATCTCTGTGACCGAACTGATGACTGCACCTCAGATCGTGCTCCTAAAGCGCAAGCATTGGAATGAGATCGAGCAAGACGCCAGTGAAATGGTTTGGCAGATCTTTGGTTCTGCCATCCACGCAGTACTGGAGCACGGCAAGAGCGACAACCATGTGATCGAGCAGCGCATCCACGCCAAGGTAGATGGGTGGGACATATCAGGAGCTATTGATCTACAAGAAATCACACCTGACGGAATCATTATTTCTGACTACAAGACCACAGGCGCTTGGGCGGTCATGAATGAGAAGGACGAATGGCATCAGCAGCTTAATGTCTATGCTTGGCTAGTGGATAACGTCAAGAACGACAAAGTAATCAAGCTACAAATCATTGCCATCATCAGGGACTGGTCGGCTAAAGAGGCGCAGATTAAGGAAGGCTATCCCCAGTCTCCCATTGTGACCATAGACATCCCTTTGTGGAGCATGGAGGAGAGGATTAACTATATCAAGCGTAGGATAAAGATGCATTCAGACGCCCAGTTCAATGCCGATATGGGCGAGGGTTTGCCTGAATGTGGCGAGAAAGATATGTGGGAAAAGCCTACATCATGGGCATTGATAAAGGAAGGAGGAGTAAGAGCAAAGAGGGTATACGACAACGAGGGAGAGGCAAAGCTGGCTCTGACCAAGGGCTACATCATAGAACACAGACCTGGCGAGAGAACGAGATGCAAGTCCTACTGTCAGGTTTCCCAGTTCTGTAATCAATATCAAACCTATTTAAAGGAACAACAAAATGGCTAGACCACCAATCGACTGGAAAAAAAGATGCGTAGAGCTTGAAGGGCAAGTCGCAGCTTTAATGCGTGATAAGGCAAATTTAGAGAGAAATTGTTTCGAGCTATCGTTTTCACAATCAAACGCTAAGACCGAGTCAGAAAATCTTAAGGAAAAGAATACAAAGCTTTATGGAATCATTGAGTATCTAGAAGACCACATCCATACACTTAACTCAACAATAGAAGATTTAAGGAAACCAAATGAGCGTACATAAAAAACTTATGGCAGTCAGATGCGATCTGCTGCGAACCAAACTGGAAAAGTCAGGACACAACAAGTTTGCTGGCTACAAGTATTTTGAGCTGGGTGACTTCATGCCAGCCACAATGGATTTGTTCTTCAAGCACGGCATCTGTGGTGTTGTTACTTATACACACGAGTACGCAACCTTACAGATCACAGACGTAGAAGACGGAACCATGATTGTGATTACCTCACCTATGGCTACGGCTGCACTTAAAGGCGCACACGATATTCAGAACCTAGGAGCCGTTGAGAGTTATCAAAGGCGCTACCTTTGGATGACTGCGCTAGAGCTGACCGAGAGCGATCCTATAGATTCAGCCGAGCCTATCAAAGATGTTCCAAAGCCAGTTGTAAGAACCCAACAGGATGTGGCTAGGGAAAAGTCTGCGGCCAAGAGTTCATATGTGCCGATAGAAGATCCATTTGCCATTCACATTTCTGTGGACCCAGAGGGTTGCACGGCTGAAGAGTTGAGCAAGGTTGTTATGGAAGCAACAAAGATACAACTGGCCACGGCTAAATCTGTAGACGATGTGATGAAGATTTACCAAGTGAACAAAAAGATGTACGACTTGATAAAGGAAAAAGACGAGAGACAGCACGTTGCATTGCTAGGTCTTTTCAAAGAAACCAAAGATAGTTTAACCAAGGAGTAAATATGGAATATCCAAATTCAGGCGCATTGTTTGTTAACCAGTACAAGAAATCCGATAAAGCCCCCGATCACAAGGGTACGATTACTTTGGAGCGTTCGCTGCTCAAGAAGTTGTTGGACCTGTCCTCTGAGGATGGCATACCAATTAAGCTAAGCGGATGGAACAGACAGGGGAAGAATGGCATGTTCATCAGTCTCAAGTACGATGACTTTGAGATTGCCAAGGTACAGGCCCCACAGATTGACGAAGGCGAAATTCCCTTCTGATGAAGTCATCTAACTTCGAGGGCGTAAAAGTCGCTATGAAACAGGATAGATCGGGTTACATACTGACCCTTTCTATTCACCCTGACGAAGTGCCAGAAGAGATTCTGAGGGATTTTGTAGGCGCTCGATACCAAGTTGTGATGGTTAGGATAGGCGAAGATGAAATGCCATTCAACCGCAACAACCTTAGAAATCCTGTTCAGCTTGCAGGTATTCTTTGCAAGGACCCTATGTTCTGTAATTTCTTAGTGGAGATGGGGGAAATACAAGAAGAGTCTGAGGATGTTGTGGTCAAGTGGCTCAGGGCAAAACTAGGTGTTTTATCTAGGTCCGAGCTTAAAGATAACCGAGAAGCAGCTCAACAATTATTTGAAATCAATGAGGCATTCACAGAATGGAAACACCTAAACGCTTAGTCCCTTACTCTGTCTACCTGACAGAGGAGGTTTACAACAAAGTCAAGGAGGCGGCCAAGGACAGGAAGGCAGCCAGTATGGTTAGAGATGCCATCAATATGTTTATCGAAGAGAACAAACCTTATACCGCAGGGTACAAGAAAGCTTTGATAGATGTAAAGGCAATCATTAAGAAACAACCGACCATGATGTCTATCCATGTCAGTGGTAAATCTCTATCCAAGACTGTTTGCGATGAGATTGACAAACTGAAAGGAGTAAAAGATGCCAAGGAAAAAAGCTGATGGAGTTGCAGGTTTGGTCGAGGAAGAACACATCGAACTACCTGACATGAAGTTGGTGGATCTGTTTGCATGTTTTTGCATGATGGGCTCTATAATTGGTGACGATCCTGAGCGTGAGGCTGAATTGGCTTACGACAGGGCTTTTGCCATGATAGATGAAAGAAGGCGCAGACTGTGAGCAAAGACCTCAAACGTTATTTGAGTGAAGTTGCAGACTTAGGATGCGTCCTTTGTCTGCACCTTGGATACGGGCACACTCCTCCACATTTACATCATCCCAGAAACGCAGCTGGCGGAGGAGAAAAAGCCTCCGATTGGCTGGTCGTTCCACTTTGTCCAGAGCATCACACCGGCAATTCAGGATTGCATGGCCTTGGCACAAAGGGGTTTTATACACGCTACCGGCTTACCGAATGGAACCTGGTGGCCATGACCATAGAGCATCACTTCAAGGCTAGACAATGAACCCTTACATCATCAATGAACCAACATGCATATCTTTTAGTGGGGGCAGAACATCTGGCTTTATGCTTTATAAAATCATTGAGGCAAACAACGGGCTGCCTGATGATGCTTATGTTTGTTATGCCAATACTGGCAAAGAAGAGGAGGCTACATTAAGATTCATTGATCGATGCTCAAAGGAGTGGGGCGTTAAAATTCATTGGATTGAATATTTACCCGATGAACCTAAGTTTAAAATTGTTGACTTTGAAACGGCCAGTAGAAATGGAGAACCGTTTAAGGAATTAATCATTAAGCGGCAATATTTACCAAATCCAGTAACCAGGTTTTGTACTTCGGAGCTAAAGATTAGGTCAATCAATAAGTACTTAAGATCAATTGGTTGGACGGATCACACGGAAAGTGAGGATTGGATTGGTATCAGGGCCGATGAGCCTAGACGAGCAGCCAAGATAACTGACAAAAGCAGAATTCCTTTATTTGTAGATGGAATAACTTCGGCAGATGTACACAAATTTTGGAATAGCCAGCCGTTTAATTTAGAGTTGCCATCTATCAATGGCAAGACTATGCACGGAAATTGCGATTTGTGTTTCCTAAAACCAGCAGCTCAGATTCTTTCTTTGATTCAAGAAAAACCAGAGCGAGGAGTTTGGTGGGCCAATATGGAGGCATTGGCATTGGCATCTAAGCCAAGCGGAGCAAACTTCAGAAACGACAGGCCAAGCTATTCTTCCATGTTGGCATTTAGCACATCCCAAACGGATCTATTTGATCAGAATGAAGAAGGCATAGCTTGTTTCTGTGGCGATTGATTACTTATAACTCTTTCTCAACTCTTCTGCCTGCTGGGCATATCGATTGATTATCTCTTTTAAGCGGTCAATCTCTTCACGCTTTTCAGTACCGGTCATCTGTTTGTCTTCAGTTATGACCATGATTTGCTGCCTAGCCTTGGCCATCTTCTTAGCCGTTGCATCGTACATTTTCTGCAGCGCAATCTTATCGCCCTTCTCTTCTTTAATTTCCGCGACTTTATCGAAGTCACCCAATTCAGCATAGTGGCGCATGTCAGCATAAGCCTGGTTGATCAACTTACTATTCTCATAAAAGTCGTTCACATAAGCCGACTGATTACTGGGCAATGACTTGATAAACCCAAGAGAAACAGCATCCAGTTTCTTCATGTCAGGATAAGCGCCATCGTTAAACGGCATCATGGCATAGTAAGAAATACTCTCAGCCGTTCCACCCATCCATCCAAGGTAAGCCCTGATCAAGTAATCAATCTGAACCGGGGACAACTCTGTTCCTTCACCAGTTACAGACGCTACGGCATGAGATATTCCACCCAAAGCTTTGGCTATTGGACTTGTGGATTCAGTCATGCGCTCTTGCTTAGACAATCTTTCTAGGCCAGCAGTCTCAATCGGAGCGCCAGTAAAGCTATCTTTGTTGGCATAAATGTCAACTAAAGGTTTAGCAAATTGGGGAATAGGATTGAGCGAGAAGGTATTGGTCAGCATACGGCTGATACTGTCACCAAACTTCTTGCCCTCAACATCCTTATCCACGATCTGCTCAAGCGTTCTCTCAGCCAACGTACCAAATGCACCGATCTCAAACGGCTTAGGAATACGCAAAGCTGCATCCATTCCAGGTAGCTTGATCCACCAGAAGTTATCCCTATCCCAGTCTTCACGCTTCTTGAAGTCATCGTCATCTTTGAATGCAAGATAAAGTAACATGGATGCCAACATCACGCTACCCGTAACTACGCTGAACTGAGCCGCCTTTTGTTTATCCGTAGCTTCAATGGGCTTGCCTGTTACCGTGTTGTAAATCACTCGGCTTGTGGGCAATATGCCATCCCTACCTAGTTTGTACAAACCTTGCAGGCGGGCATTCAAGAAGGGCACGGTGGTTGTTAGATATCTGAATGCATTAGAAGATCCTTGCATTGAGAAGTCCATCAAGTCACGAGCTTGGAAACTGGCCTCAAGATGCGACAGGCCCTTGGCTCTTAACTGTTGGTAAAGTGCAGCTCTGTTCGCAGCTTCACTTCTATTTCCCAAATCTTCATACGCATCAAATAACTTTTTCAATCCATCCTTAATGGAGTCTGAGCCAGTCAATATGGTGGTTCTATTCACGCCTTTGGCAATCAATCTCTTGACCATTGCGGCTTGATCGCCCTCGCCATTTGTGCCAAAGTTAAAGATCGCACCACCAGCCAACATGGATGCATACGCAGGGTTATCCCTAGAAGATAGTGCCCATCCGTCAATCAAGTTCTTGCCGATGTTTGTGGACAATCCTGACACGGCAGCAGACTGGATCGAATCTTTGATCAAGTTAGATACCTTGAACGCAGGAGACAGAGTTACGCCAAACCTGATGGCATTCTTAAACGCTTTGGCTACATCAAGGTAAGCATTGCTCTTACCCAGGAAGGTGATGTTAGAAATGGATTCCAACAACATGGGTTCATGCACATCATAGTAAACCAACTCGCCATTCTCTCTGACCTTAACGGCAGTATCCTTTTTGGGTCCAGCGTTTGTGCCCAACCTTGTAACCGCTCCTATTGTTTCAGCATCCTTTAATGTCTGAACAGCAGCTTGGTTTTTTGCCGAGGCAGATAGAATATGACTCCAGTTTCTTAGTACATTCTCCATCAAATCACCAAAAGCTTTTTCATTGTTGCCTTTTAGTTCTTTTGAGAAATACTGGCTAGTCAAAGTTGATGCAGTTTTAATGCTCTCCACATTCCCATCCTCCATCGCACGGTAGAAAGGAACGTAGAACATATCATTGCTAAAACGCTTATACGCTTCGTCATCAAGCAATCCCATACTCTTAGCTACATCAAGCACAGACTTGTTCAGCTCTTGCATCTTTTTGCGAGTTTCCTCATACACCAAAGCGCGAGGCTTACCGTTGATGGTTCCTCTTGTGTACTCAGGCAAGTCGGCCACTAAATCTTTTAAATCATCAGATCTCTTTTCAGCTGGCAATCTAGCTTCTCTATTTAAAGCCATCCAAATCTGAAAGCGGTCCACCTCTTCACCCAAAGGCTTTAGGATATCAATCAATCCCTTTGTGCCATTCTTAATATTCAAAGCACCGCCATCATTGAACACATGGCCATAGAACAACAAGCCTTCCAGGGCGCCATCAATACTCCTGGACATGCGAGCCATCATGTAACCCAACTGAGGCATAGCTACGCCTGTTTTTTTCTCTATATCTTCGTAAATGCCTTTAATTGATCTGAACTGGTCTACTGTTTTCTGTGCAAGATGCTTAAAGAAGTTATCCTTTAACCCATCAATGCGATCCAAAATGGTTATGTTGGGCGCATAAAACTTAGGCTGAATACGAGCAACAGCAGCAGCACTCATGCCTTGGAATGCTTTAGTATTCATCGGAGCACGTTTCTGCAACGCAGCTTGTGCCATTGCCCTGGCCTCTTGCTTGGTCTTGGGCAAATTAATAGCACTCAATGTATCTTCAACATTCGAATCGCGTTTATTGAATAGTTCATCCTGAATCGGTGTGGGAGCAGCTTTGGCTTGTTCAGATACCTTGCCGGGCTCAAGCAGCTTACCTGTTGTTGGGGCATTGCCAGCGCGAGCAGGAACATCCTCTTGGCCATAATATTCCAAATTACCTCGGGCAAACATTTTATTCCCGGTAATCGTCACCTCATCCGCATATTTCAACACGCGGCCTAAAGCATCCTGGAACAGATGTGTGCTCTTAGGATTAAATCCCATTTCCACGCCATCAAAACTTGGCTTATCCGTGGGTACATATTTACCGTCTGCACTGCCCATAGGCTCTTTATACTGAAGGCCCGCGGCGATTCTCTCCCTAATTGGCTGGCTTACTTTGAAGAAAACATTCCTCATCGTAACAACAGGCAAGTATTTAATAACCTCCTTAGACCAATAGCCGGCCGTAGAGCCATGCGGGAACTTGTCAGACTCAGATCCCTTGTGAATGGCCAAAACAGGTACGCCTTGGTTTTTAAGAATGTTTAAATCTAAACGCGCACCAATCAAATCACCATGATGCAAGGGAACGTTTTTCTCCATAATCCGAGCGCCTGTTTTATTTGCGCTGATGGCTTTGTCCGCTTGCTCTTTGGTAACAGGATCAACCTCTTGTGCAGTCCTGGTTTTGTATAAAGGAGACTCTTTTGCATTGAAGTAAAAGCCCTGCCTACGGGTATCCATTTCATCTGCAAATAGATGTTGAACTCTCTTGGAAAACAAAGATTGTTGCCGTATTCTGCTGCTGGCAGCAATTTGCTTGGAGCCAAAACTATAACCCTGTTGTTCAATCTCGCGACCAATCTTTCTCACATCTTCTTTGAGAATGATGTCAGTCGTGCGAACCAGTTTATCCAGAGCTGATTCAAAGTTAGGTGCAACACCTAAAACTCTGCGCACCAAATTCACCACTTGATTAAAGGCGGTCTTAGGTCCAACCATGATGCTAGACATAAAGTCTTGCATATCACGGTCAGTAATCGACCAAGTAACCATCTCATCCACAGATTCCAATGCATTGTTTAATCTGTTGATGCGGTCCATGAAATCAGTCTTGCGACCAGCTCTAATCTCAGAAGTCAAATGTCTGTGAACTTGAACAAACAAAGCGTTTAACTCTTTGACAATTGGATCTGTACTGTTCAAAAGTTTCAACTGACCACGGGTCGCAACGTGCAGCAACTCATGCAGAATGGTTGTGTAATCCGTACCAGGTGGGTGAGTAGCCTGATTTCTTACAACCGTAGGACCGTTGAGCTGAACGCTAACAGAAGTATTCTCTCCTGTCCTACCCCAGATAAAAGATGTTCTACCGTTGGCATTACGCATGACCACAGTTCGGGTGGCGCCATCCAATATTTGGAAATCCATTTTCATGCCACGCTGAGCCATGCCCTGTATACGCTTGTTAACAAGATCAGCAAAGTATCTAGCCATCTTGTTAGGCGCATTGTCCACAGCCCACTGTGCAACCTCAAGCAACGTCTTGCCCTTCAACTCCTTGGCATTTCTCTCTTGTTCTCTGGTCGTGTTGTGGCCATTGAACGCCCTGGTCGAATGCATCACATCTTCAGGAACAATCCCGCGCACAGCCATATCTTCAGCCTCACTGGGAGAGGCATGACTCATAACCGTAGGATTGCCGTCATTGTCTAAAACAACATCAAGAATGTCATCCTGACTTGCAACCGGGAGATTGGCAAAATCCTCATTATCTTCTGCGTAACGCTCTCTATTAGCCTCAAACTTATCGGCATAACGCTTGGCCTCTTCAATCGCTTCTTGTGCTTTTAATTGCTTGGCCTTACTCTCCTCTAGCTTTCTCTCTATGCGCGATACCATACTGGCAATCCGCTCTGGGCTCATGCCATCTGTATCTATTCCATACTGATTGGCCGCATCGTCAAGCAACTCTTGCTGATATGCCTCATATGCTTTTTCAGCAGACGTCTTTTGGTCTTCTACATTCTTTTGCTCTTCGCCATTCAATTCATCCTTGATCATCTCCTGGAGCTTACTCACACCACCGTCATACTCCATGTCGCTCTCAAGCAAATAACCATCCTCATATGCCCGCTGCGCTAGGTCATCAATTCCCAAGCCATCTTTTCTAAAAAATCCAGGCAGCTTTCTGTTTGCGTTGACCTTTCTTTGCTCGCCAGTCACATCCAAAGATTCTTCAGGCTTTAATCCATTGGAAAGCAAGAACTTCCTAAACGGAGTGGTTTTGGGGGCTTGTTCAATATCTTTGGGTTCAACATTCAAACCGAGGCGAGCCGATATTTCAGCCTTCTTCGCATCTATCTCTTCTTGCGTTAATGGTTTGTTTTCAACTTCAGAAATGCCTTTGTAAAGATTTGCCAACTCTTCTTGTCTAGCAATCTTTTCTTCTGGGCTTAAAGCTTTTAGTTGCTCCTTTTCTGCTGGGGTTAAATCTTTATATGTAGCAAGAATAGCCTTTTCTGCATCTTCTCCAGCTTGAATTCTATTTCTAGCAGCAGTTATGAAAGGATCTGCAACCGCTTCTGCTTTGAGCTGTGCATTCTTAAAAGTTTGTTCAGCTTCTTGCTGTAACTTAAATTGGTTTTGTCTTGCCGTATCCAATAGCTGCTGATTTTGAGTATTGGGACTAACACCAAATAAAGTTGTTTGAGCTGTCTTTGTCAGCGGCACACCAACTTTTTCAGCAGCTTTCATGGCCGCATCTAAAGCAGTTCTTTCGTTTTCACTGACTTCATTATGGTCAGGTTTATCTACAGGCTGAGTCTCATCGGCATGTTCTTGTTCTTTTGTTTTCTGTTCAGCCGCAGACGCCAATCGGGTTCTAACTCCACCCAACGCACCAGGCATAACAGACATACCAAACGCAGCACCAGCAGTATCAATGTATTCATTGATCGCATTCTTATCGGTCAACGGTAAGTTAGCACCATAACGCTCGGCTGCTTGTTGCAATAACTCAGGGGGCACTTCTTTAGCCCCTGTCAAAAGCATATTGGCACCTACATCCAAGAACACATTTTTGGTAGATCCGCTAAGTCCCCTCAATGAACCCAAGCCAATTCGTTCTGCCGCATAGTCTGCCAATGCATGAGCAGCCGCAGCAGGCCCAACCTTAGACAAATCCATGTCCTCTGGGCGCTTACCCTCTTCTTCAGCTTGCTCCGCTGCACGACTACCCACTTCACCCACGCCATGATAGACCGCCTCAGCAGCACTACCCGCCATAGATCCATATGCCTTAGCACCAGACTTAGCCAAGGTTTTGGCTTCTTCTCCAACAATCTCTTTCTTAGCCTGATTCTCAACGTAGGTCTTAGCCGCCTCTTCACCAGACTCTTTTAGGATCTTTTCCGCAGCTTCTTTAATGCCCTTCTTGACCATTGACTTGGCCACCAAACCAGCAACACCGCCAGTTATAGTACCTTCAACAGGCAATACGCTACCAACCAAAGCACCGCCCACGGCAGTAGCACCAGTCTCCAACATATTGGCAGCACCCGATCCAATCTGATAGGGGAGCCAATCAGTCAGTACAGTTCCTATGCCTTGGTTCCAAGCATTCGCCAAAGAGTCAGTAGGCTTAGCCATCGCCTCTTGTTTCTCTTGCGCTTCTTTAAGTTTCTCTGCACCGCCTTTAAGTAGGTAATCAGAGATGGCGCCCTGGCCCAAAAGCTTTTTAGCACCAGCACCAAGTACGGTTTCTACACCGCCTATGGTTTCTTCTGTTTGTGGGATATAAGATTTAAAGCCACGAACAAAGTCGCTGGATTCTTCCTTGGGAGCAGGCGCAGCTGGCGGTGGAGTAGAAGCATAAGTATTCGCCCAAGACCAAGCCGTCTTAGGATCTGGTGCGTCTACTTCATAGGTCTTATCGCCAACATCAACTTGATAGGTAGGCATTATTTCTTACCTTCGTTCTTAACCTCACGAACTGCATTGGGATTATATTGCGGCCCGCCAGTTATACCCGCTTTTAGTTGAGCATCAATTTCTCTAAGCTCTTTCTCAATTTCATCAGCCCTTGCCTTGGATGGTAAAGCTTCTTTTTCTTTGAGCAAAGATTGTTGTCTGTCTCTGATCGCAGACAAGTCAAGCTTAGATGCATTCATGGCAGAACTGGGATTGCGGAACAAAGCAATGCGAGTCAATATCTCTGGGTCTGTGGCTTTGGGATCTGCCGCTTTATAGGCGTCATAGAGTTGCTTGTCGGTAAAGGATTTACCCATCGACATCTCTCTCTCCATCGCTGCAACCTTTTCACGAGAAGCAATGTCAGCCAAGCGCCATCTTTCATTGGATGCAATCTCCAACGCTTTCTGTTTTTCAGCAGACAGGTTCTGCATGCTTTCTTTCTGAAGATTAACCGCAGCAGTAGCGGCAGTCTCTTTGTCTTTGCCATAAGAATCAAAGACATTCTTCGCACGGGCAGCAGATTGCTTGAACTGCTCAGTCTCAATCGGAGTCATCATCTCATGGATCTTCAACATCTGATCCAAGTCAGCTTTGCGTTCATTTTCAACTGCGCTTAGATAACCTGGCCCTGCGCCCTTCAATCCACCGTAAGACATGGCAGCCAATACTTTCATCAGCCTTTCCATAGGACGCTCAGCAATGGAAGCTTGATATGCTTTGTTGTATTGATCTATGCGATCCATAGCAGCTTTGCCTATTGGAGAATCTGTTCCATAAGCTTTAGCAATTTTGACCTCATCTTCTATCTTCTGTTTAAGATCAGGACCTTTGGTTGCTTCTAAAGCTCTCTTTTCCAATTCAGTAGACTCAGGAGTTGGCTTGTTCAGCGAACTCACATCTGTCATTTGGAAAGCCGTTCTAGCTGGTGCAGCCGCAACAGGTTTAGCCGCTGCCAATGGAGAAGGAGCAGCCAAAGGAGATGGGGGAGGAGGAGTTGTATCCGATGGCGTTGGAACAGGAATAGGCTTTACAGTATCACCCGTAGGCATTAACTGACTCAGCAACGGTGCAGCATTTGGATTGGATGCAACGCTTGGGAAGTTTTCAGACTCAGTACTTGATGGATACCTTCTATTGTATTCACCTGATGGCATGGTCAGATAATTGATGGCATGACCAGTCGTATCCCCTATTGCATTAGCACCTAGGACACCAACCTTACCCAAGCCCAAAGCAAAACTACCTAGCGCATTGGCCGCAGGAGAAAGACTGGGATCATGCATCACCCAATCCATAGGCTTGGTTTGTGACGCAGAAAAGTCTGGTGCAACATAAGGTTGTCTAACCACAGAAGTAGCTGCAGGAGTAGCGGCTGGCGCAACATCTTTACCTGTCACTTTAGCCGTCTGTCTAGCTTTCTCATCGTTGAAGTATTGTTCGACTTGAGCAGGCGTCATAACTGATGGATCAGCAGGCAAGTTGGGATCAGGAACCAAACTGGGAGCTTCTTTAAATCCTATCACTCCGCCATGCCTATAGTTGAACATATGATGTCCAACAGGTAGTTGCATCAATCCACCTCTCGCTGCCATTACTGGTTGAGGAGCTTGTTGTGGCGCTTGCTGAGCAGAGGGCGCTTGGAGTTGTTGCTGAGGACTTTGTGGAGCTTCTTGGGTAGGTTCAATACCAGGCATTTCATTCATGGGTATAGCATTCAAACCCATGAGTCCTTGCCTTCTTCCCATTTCTTGTGCGGAAAGAGCTGCGGCTTGCGCTCTGATTCTGTCCATAACAGTCTGAGATTGTGGCTGAGCCTGAGCATTTTGAGCTTGTGCTTCTGCGCTCGTCTTGGCACTCAACACCACACCTGCCGTAGCGGGCAAGTCAGGGTTTCCTGGAGGCGCAGGCATTTGGGATAACCTAGTCAACGTAGCCAAACCTTGTGGGGTCGGCGGTATGTTATTCAACATATTCCAAGTCTGGCTTGGACTAGGGTTGGTGATTGGCAAAGGATTTTTAACCATTAGTTGTCCCCGATGAAGATCCGCCTGTAGTTCCACTAGAGTTTAAAACAGGAGATAGTGCATTGTATAGACCTGTCAACCCTCCAATATTACTAGAAAGATTGCTAATCGTATTGGTGTTGGGCGTAGTATAAGCCGTAGAAATTGGCAAGCCTTGTAACAAGCTTTGCTCAAACTGCAACTGCTGATATGGGTACTGTTGTTGTTTCTGGAACTCTGCATATGCAGCTTGGTCCGCAGCATTCTGAATGCCTTGTTGTACACCGCCTGCTGTGCCCAGAGCCTGCAAAGTTTGTTGTGCTTGGTTGGCACTGAACTGACGTGAAGCTTCGGTATTCTGCTGAGCTTGCAACTGTCTGGCTTGATCTGCATTGAACTGATTCATTGCATTTTGGTAAGCCGTGTTATAGCCTTGACCAATTATGTTAGCTTGGTTGGTTAACAAATTACCTTCAGCCACACCTTGGGCTACACCTTGACGGCTACCTCCAAATGCGCCTTGCTTGGTCAAGTTTCCCAATAATGTTTGTTGATTCTGTTGTGCTTCATAGTTCAATGCATCCAATTGTGGTTGCAATGATTGTTGCAAATATGGGTTCATGTACTGTGCCGCAGGACTATTACCATACATGGAAGGAGCAGCAGCAGCGCCAGTAGTCTGAGTAAAGGGCTGGCCTGAAGCAGCTTGGCTTACCAAAGATGTCTCACTAGGCGTTGACAAATCAGGCAAAGAACCAATTCCTTGGCTAGACCAGTTTTGTGTCTGATAGTTCATGGGCGTATAGCCTGTCTGAGCCATCTGTGAAAGACCTGCAAACTGTTGGTTTTGCAAAGCCGATTGCCCAGCAGTCAACGGTCCTTGATAAACAGGCATAGGAGCATTAGCCAAAGCTTGACCTTGCCCCAACATATTGGTTACATAACCGCCAACATAAGGTGACAAAGTGTTGGTAGCACTAGCACCCAAGCCTTGTACGCCTGCTGCATTAGTACCTAAGTTTGCACTTCCTATTCCAGTAGTATCTCCACCAGTAGCAAAAGCAACTGCACCGCCACTTGCATATCCCACGATACCGCCAGGCATGTACTTATCAGGATTGATTTGTTTGCCTTGCTTTGGATTACCAGTTCTGGCTTTGCGAATCTTGGCCATCATTTGGTATAGCTTGTCTGCGCCTGCGTCAGAGTTGCCATTACCCAAGTGAGAAACCACATCGGCAGGAACCACAAACTCACCGTGGCTCAACTTAGCAGGTTGAATGCCATCTATAGAACTGGGGACCTCATCTGCCATGCCGTCTGTATGACCCTTTAAATATCGTGGCTGATCATGCGTTTGACCGCCTGCCGCATATTTAAGATCCATCAAACCGCCCTTGGCGCCATATGTTGTATCGCCACCCTGAGCAGCAGCATAAGCTTGGTTAACAACATCAGCATTCTGAGGACCGACAACTGCAATCACATCGGCGGCGGGTACACCTGCGCTAATCAATTGACTTGCAATGGCCGTATTGTCCATACCAGAAGCTTGTCCGCTACTGATAATACTACTGATCGTATTTGCGTTTGAAGGAGCTGCGGTAGTGGCAACTGCCGTTCCACCCGATGTAGCAGGAACTTGGCTTGAAGATATAGCTTGATCGGTTTGCCCACCAACAAGAGGCCCAGTAGCTGCAGTACTAACTCCACTTGGTGTTGATGTACTAGTAGATGGCAAGCTTGCAACGCCAGTAGGAGGGGTGTATCCAGGTATGTTTACACCTTGAGCAGCATACTGAGACAAATCAACACCAGGGAACATAGACTGAAGTTGTCCAGCATTTAATCCATTTGCTTGAATCAGAGCATTTAATCCCTGAGTGTTACCAGTATTGGCATTCCACTGTAGCTGCTTTGCTAACGATCCTTGTGATGGACCAGTTAATACGCCATTTGTAAACTCAGGATTGTTTGTCATCAAAGAGTTGACAACTTTACTACCTGTATTGGCAGCACTTCCTGTGATTGGGGTATAGCTTGCACCAGGCACGTTGATGCCTTCGCTACCAGCAATGTTCAAGATTTGATTGATGTTGCTTGGAAACATCGTAGCCAACTGGGAAGCAGTTAACTTGTTGCTACTGATCAAATTGTTTAACGTAGATACGTCTGGATTCACACCGTTGTTGAATGCCGTAGCAAGTTGTTGCGCCAAAGCAGGGCTAGTAGAAGTAGTTGTACCACTCGTACCGTAATTTAGGTTACTCAGATTTCCTGTGTAGCCTAGATTCTTAGCAACAGTAGCGGCATCCGTAGGATTAAGCTTGTACTTGTTAACAATATCTTGAGCAGACAAACCTTGTTGGTTGATCAACTGATTAGCCAATGTATAGTTGCCCGCTTGATAGGCAGCCAATATGGGATCGGTTGTGGTTGTTGTTTTGGCTTTAGCAGCAGCGGCAGCATCTTGAGCCTTTTGTTGGGCCTGTTGCTGAGCAAGTAACTGTGCTTGTTGTTGAGAAGTTAATTGAGTGGTATTTGGTTGAGTGAGAGTACTCACCCCTTGTTGCCCAGGACCGCCCGTGGTCATTGCGCCTTGTCCGTAATTACCTAAACCAGTTCCATATAAAACAGAAGGATTGGCTTGGAAAGAAGATCCAGCAGGTAAAGACGAAATGCCACTGCCATAAGTTTGTCCGCCAGGAATGCCTTGGTATTGCATGGCAAACGTGGGAATAGGCGCATTCATCTGGTTCTGTGCAATCGCGGCAGCTTGTGCAGCAATAGCAGCCTGAGCATTGGCTTGTTGACTAGGATCGGTATACAGAGTATCTGTAAAATATTGTTTGTTGGCTTGACCTGGTATCACTTGATTTGCTCCTGGTACTTGCATTCGTGTTGCAATAAGATTGGGAATGCTACCTTGATAGCCACCTGTTTGTGGAGAATTACCACCCAACAAAGAAGCTATACCTGCAGCGCCAGTAGCTAAAGCAGCTGGGTTTTTAGCCAAAGAAGAAAGTAAACTAGAAAGATTAAAAGAACTATTACCCGTAACTGGTGCAGAAAAATCTGTACCCGAACCAGACGAGGCCAGTTGTCCGTTTGCCGCACTTGTTCCAACGGCAGTTCCCATAAGAGGTTCGCCTCCATCAGACCCATTCACCAACGGCATACTGCTATTGCTTGTAGTATTAAAAGAGCCAAGGCTTGGGTTGGAAAAGAAAGTTGTTGTATCTACATTCCCAAGACCAGATAAATCTATCTTGGCATTGTTGTTATTGGAAAAGTCAAAATTACTGGTATCGACTGACATGTTATCTCCTCATAAGGGATGGCAGACCCATCAGCCCACCTTTTGCTGCCATTGTAATGCTTTGCTGTTCATTTGTGGTATAAGGATTCTTAATTCCACCAATGTCATAATCCACGATTTTACCCACCACAGGTGCTAAAACCTGTACTCCTGTACCACTAGATGAAGTTGAACTTGTAGGCGTTGTAGTTTGTGTAGGAGTATTTGTTGTACCAGAGCTTCCTCCCGGTATGCTGACATTACCTGAGCCACTTGCTACATTGCTTGCCGCACTCAACACACCAGCCAAATTGCCTTTAGATGCTGCCGTTAGACCGCCCAAAACATTCAGCACAGTCGATGTTCCATCAGGCAACAAACTACCAGCGCCTGTGGCATTAGCTATTGTGCTTGCCAGAGCCAACGGGTTTTTGCTCTGTACTGCATTGACGCCACTTGCCACTTGTTTGGCCGTGTTCAAATCAGATATGGTGGAAGGATCTAAACCCAACGTACTGCCCAATCCAGTAGCGGCAGTCAAAGTATTTAGTATCGTCCCTGTGTTTATTTTGCCATTCGCTATGGATTGAGCTGCACTCAATGCCGCAATAAAAGGTGCTGCACCTGGGACAAAAGATGCCATAGTTAGCAAATCTTGTGTCAAAGGAGAGCCACCTTTGGATGTATCCAAGGTAGAGGTAGGAGTTCCTGTTGCCGTCCAAGAAGGATCAAACTTGGCTGAGCCACTTAGCTTTCCATTTGCGCCAGCAGGAAATACAGGATTAGAACCAGAGTATCCAGTTAGATTACCGTTGGCATCATAGTTTGCCGTCAACTTTACAGTTGGATCCCACCCACTTGGAGTGGCAATGCTTTGGCTATAAGTTGTATTGCCATTCTCATCTGTGACCTGCTGCACACCCTTTGGCAACTTTGTAGTGTCAATGACAGTTTGCGTTGTATATTTGGGTGGATAAACAGGAACTTGATTGCCGTTTCCATCATCTTGGGTAACTGGAACTTGTACAGTCTTTGTAGGCAAACTACTTGTCCCTTGTGTAATAGAAGCAGGCAACCCTGTGAATGCAGAGTAAGTAGCCAAATCATTATTTGCCCATGTGGGTAATGTTGTACTCATACCGCCTCCCCACCACTGATCGTAATCGTCAATCCTGTAGTCGATGCCTTAGCTGAAATAAAAGAACTGGTTGGCAAAACCTGTACGCCTGTATAAGAGAATGTGGTATTGGCTGCTACGCTCTGAGCATAGAACAAAGCATTCTGAGTTCCTGCACTAAAAGTAGCAAGTACGATGTGCAAGTTAAAAGTAATTGCGCCGCCTGTTGTATTGCAAACATCTATCTGCTTGAGATATGTTCGAGTAGGAGTCGTAGCATTTGTAGGAACCGTGTAGAGCGTAGCATAGCTGGTCGTTAAAGCAGCCTGTGCAATCTGTACTGGAGTGACGTTTTGATAATTAGACATTACACCCCCAACCAAATGAGCGTTTGATTAGTCGATACTTGATTACTAATCACTTGGTTTACGTTATCGTTACTCGCAAAGTACAAACGTAACACTTTAGTTAATGTTTCAAAGTACTGTTGATCGTACTGCTGAGAAGGCAGTGGCAAGTTAGGAGATACATTGATCACAGGAATGCTCATGTGCTTCCCCTTCTGCCGTCTGGTTTGATCTCAAGCCTAGGTGTTCCCAATTGCCACTGGAGATTCAACTGATTGCCTTCAATCTGGAATATCATCTGACGGCCACGCAAGCGCAAAAACACTTGGCCTGTAAACTGTTCAATGGGCGCAGTAGCAGTACGAGTTACCGTGGCTATGTTTGTTCCGCCAGTAGCTTGTGGACTGTTGTATCCAGAGCCTGAGTTCTGCATAGGTATCAAAGTCATCGTCACCTGTGGATTACTGGTCGTAGACTTTCTAAACGTCACATCTGGCAAGATACGGTTTACAAACGAAAACTTATTGCCAAACTGGAGATCAAACTCAGACGATTGGATATAAGAATCCATAGCATTATCTGTACCCGTTGTATTGTCATTCAATCCATACTCGTGATAGACAAGCGTATTGTTATACGTTGCGGCAATAGGATAGGTCAGTTCGGTCGAATCAATCCAAGCCGTTCTAGCCATTTGTCCATAGTACCAAATGTCATCTTGGTAGTTATAGACTACATAACTATCGACTGTCGTACTGCCTGAAGAGCAATAGAACCACCACACCTCATTGAACCCTTCGTTGGTTCCAGAGAATATCTGTTGGCTTTGGGCCAGATTGATGTTGGCAAATATATATTCACGCAAATCACAACGAAGAGTAGATGTTGTACCGTTGTATTTGTAGAACTTATCAACGCCCATCCAATAAGTAGTACCAGCTGCGAGCACTGCTGCATTCTGGCTTACGATGGATATGTTGTCTCCAACAATGTTCGAACTCCAAACGGCTGGTGTTCCTACATATTGGAAAGAATAAACCGATGTATCTGTCCAAACAATAATCTCCTGTCTGTTCTGCACGCAACTGATGATCTGAGAACCTCTAGACAAACGGATATCGCCTGCTTGGTTAGTAGCCGCTGGCGTCCATAAGGTTACTGATTCCTGATCTGACCAACGAACAAGCATAGGATCCTGAGTACTGGTTCCCAGAGTATTAGTCCCAAATGCAAACACAAAGCGACTAGCATCGGAGACAAACACAAAATTAGCAATGGTCGGTACATCTGACGCTCCCGACAAAGTAGATATGTTGACTGCTGGACTGGATATACTGGAACTGTACGTCCAATAATAAATACCGCCACCTCTAGGGCAGAATATCAAATCCTGACCAAAGTTAGACTGACTCCATAACCTTAGACTGATCGTTGTAGAAGAACCTGTTCCCCATGTTCCTGAACCCCAGGTACTAGCACCCCATCCAGTCAATGGAACTTCGATGGCTGGCCCTACGTTAATCTGGTATGTGGCAGTAACCGTACCGCCACCTGAGCCACTCCCTGTGGCCGCAGCAGCTGCAGTAATCGTATAGTTGTCTACATCAACAATCGTTTGTACTTGGTACTGGCCATTGATCAATAAGCCATTAACAGTACTAGCGCCAGAGAAAGTAACAAAATCCCCGACCGTTACGCCATTAGCCGTATCAGTTACTCTAACCGTTGTAGACAAATTGGTGGTCGTAAAGGGATTGGTTAACGTACTGGTTTTACGAACAGGAGTAATATCATAGTACGCACCGCCTTTACTGATGTAGAACTTTAGGTTAGTTCCTACGCCAATCAAAGGTGTACCGTCTAGTGCCGCCCAGTTGAACAGAGAACGACAAACTCCCAAATAGGTAATCGTACTGTATGGATACCAGCCGCCCAACTTTTCGGGGAAACCTTGTCTAAATCTAACCAGTTGTGATTTATACCAACTTCCTACAATAGAAAAACCGGGGGAGTTAGTGCCTACCGTTTCAGAGGCATATTGAGTTTGCTCCCGATTTACACCAGGGCGAAACATGATGGGCAGTAGTGCGGTAGGTGTATCGGCCATGCTTTATTGTCTCATTAGGCGCTTAAAACGGCAAGGGCTTTAGCCGTCAATTGTATGCGTTCGTTAAGCCCAAATAGACCGCCATTGATACGCTTACATAGCCCCTCTTCATTACCTGATTCAGCCAGTTGATTGCATCCGTGCGTAGCCCAAAACCACCCCCCACTCATAGCCGCATACATAGGTGTTTTTACCAAGTCTGGGTTTTTTACAAAATCCTGACCAAGAGCTTGTCCACAATGCCAGTAGTTATCGTGAAAGGTAAGCTGGATTGTGCCTCTTCCCCTGTACAAATACCCGTCCCCACTTGCTTCATTCCTGTTTCCTCCTCGATTGGCGTAAATTCTGTTGGCAATCTTTTGAGGTTGATGGGCAAAAAGGGCATACTCTTCTGGCTTAAAGTGAGTATGGAACAAGGCTTGAAGGGTTTCTGCTCTATAGTTAAGATTTTCTTCCAGTGTGCGGAAGTGGTTGCACTCGTGTGAAAGCTGTCCGATAAAGGCGGCCTGCTCTTTGACGGTAAAAATGCTGAACTTTTGGATGGTGGCATTAAGTGGCTCTACCCATTCTGGCCCAATCTGTAGGGCATGAAGTTTCTCTACTGTGATCATTTCACACCCTCGTTAACTGTCTGCATCACTTCGTTGTATTGACTGATGCAGGCATTGAGCTTGACGATTGCTTTGTCTCCGTCTGAGGCGATTGCGACAATATCTTTAATAGTCTGTCGGTCAGATTCGGATCCATTGGTTTGATTTCCATTGGAGGCATCTGAACTGGCTTGTACACCACAGGTGGAGGGGAGGCGCAACTCGCCAGCATCAATGCGAGCATCAATACTAGCTTGCTTGGTCTTAATGTCATTTTTAGCCTTCTTCAGTTGGCTGGTGGCTCTTGCGAGCTTGGTGTTGAGTTCGGCTTCTTTAGCCCTAGCTTCACCATTAAGTCGCTCAATTTCTGCTTTATCTTCTGCAACCCGTCTTTCATAACCTCGGTGATCAGCAACATAATAGCCTCCTATAACAACTAACGATAATCCCACAACCTTCATTACAAGGGCATGGGGCTTTAACATAGGGAGAAACCCTACAAGATAACTCAGTACATAAGCCGCTGCACCGCCTACCAGCGCAATGATGGCTATCCAATAAAACAGGTCATCTACAAACCATGACAACCAACTAAGCATTTGACGCCCTTGCTTGTGCCATTCTCTCACGCTCATGGTCAGCTTCTAGCGTAGGAGGACTCATGGGTGGAGGAGGAGGCGTCCAGTTTGGAGCAGTCATGATAATAGGCGCAGGAGGAGGGGGTGGAGGAGCTACATAAGCATCCTTGTTTGCCTTTGCTGCGTTCATCATGTTAGTGGCTTCATTGGTCAATCCTTTAGTCAAAATACCACCAATACCGCCAACGATAAGTAATACTATATCATTAAGCATCTTGGTGTATGCTTGGTCGATGGGCGCCATCGCCTTGATCGGCTGACTAACAAAAGTCACCGAATAAAGCAAAGCCATGACGATGAAAGCTAGGATTAGGGTTACCACTATGATCACAAATGACCGTACCCTTATCTCTATTTCATCTGCATTGAGCCGTTCCTTGTTGCTGTTGAGGAGTGCTAGGAGGATTTCCTTCAATTTTCTTCTCCAAAATAGGGGCTACCAAATATTCAGGACAATCCTGATTAAACTCACATCGAGGCTTTTGACAGCGCTCTTTACCAAAGTTATCAGGGTCTTGGCAATAATACCTGTAAGTGTCATTGCAACTTGTAAACAAAAAAGGCAAAAATATACATATCAATATTGACGTGTATAGAAAATTAGGTTTTTTAATCATTTGCCTTCAATCCTTGTCAAAGCTTTGTTGACCCTTAGCTCCATCTGTCTTACATCCACATACATCCAAGCGATCAACGGAATCAACAATAACAAAATAACCAACAGAAGAATAATCAGTAGGATGGCGAGTGAGTCAGACTTATTATCATCAGCCATATCCACATTAGCATCAGCACTGTAATTGCTGAAGCCACCATTCTTCCCCTGATTAGATCTGCCTTTTGCCGCCGTTGCCATTTTGCCCTACGCTCCTTCAGCATTTCTTCCCGTCTTGCAAGCGCCTGCACATTGGCAATGTGACCGATTTGCTGATTGACCCGAGTATACAAGTCCTTTAATTCATGTGGGACGTGGTACACCATGTAGTCACTCAGCTCCTGATTCAACTTCTCCATCTGCAAATTGGCAATCGTGATCTTGATTGCGGCCTCTTGGCCTTCGTCGTTATTTGCATGGAGAGCAAATTCTTCCTGTTCTTTAACGTAATTCTTCAGCGAGTTATACGCTTGGAAGAACTTGATGAGAGCATCACTGACTTGCTGATAAATGAGGTTCTCATCAAACTCTGGCGGTGGCTCTTTCTTTTTCTTGACTTTCTTGGCGGGTTGAGCAACTTGTGGTTGCTCTTCCTCTTTCTTGCCAAATACAGCACTCAGGAACCCAAGAAGCCCTTTGGCTTTCTTTTGTACTGCCTTAACGTCTTTGACAACTCCATCAACTTCATGGGCAATATCAGTAACGATTTGCCGCCCTTCTTTATACATTTCACAAGCGTCTTTGCAGAGCTTGAAAGCACCGCTTGCAAGTGCGACAAGTGTGAAGGGATCCACATATTACTTCTTCATACCCTTTAGGGTCTCTGCCAAACGAGCTCTTTGACCCAGTTTCCCGGGTTTTTTCGCAGCGGCCGCCAGCTTCTTTGCAGGAATCGTTTTACCCTCTTTGACGTTCAACTCTTTACGCAAAGCGCCGGGTTTCTTAATTGCTTTTTGAATCCATTTTTCAGCCATGATTTACTCCAAGTATTGAATTTCATTGGGCACACCGCCCATTGTTTTTACAATATTAATGATTCTTGTATTATCTTCAAGCGCCATGATTTCATGTGGCTCGCCGATTCTAAAGTCTAAAATCTTGCCTGCATCAGCTTCAATTTTCCAATCATGAGAGTAAGCCTTGATCTTTCCTTTGGCAACAATTGTGATGTGAATGTTTGTGGCATCATGAACGTGCTTAGGCAAAATATCTCCTGACTTTTCAAAATCATAGATAGTGCCACGAATATCACCAATATTATGAAGTGGGATTGTTTTGAGCATTTATCAGCGCCTCAATTTCATTGTATTTTTCCAATCCCAATTGATTTCTTGCAATCTGTTCAGCAGTTAATTCAATAATTGACCATTGATACTTCCAAACTCCATTTATATTAAATGGCATGGATTTTTGAACCCAATGAGTATTTCCATCATAAATTGGTGGCGCAGTATCTTCAATCAATGCAAATTCAGGAGGACATGGGAATGTATCACCTGTTTGATCTTCTCTGATTTCAGGGTGCAACAAACGAATATCGCCTTCATAGAAGGGATAAGCAAGCGAATGAATATTGATGTATGAAGACATATTAACCCACTACTTTAGGAGCAGAACCAGAACTATTCAATGTTATTAAATTACCATTAACATCAAATTTTGGTAATAAAGGTAAATTATATTTTGATAAATTTTCAGGAACAAATGCATTTATTTCATTGATAAATGTTTGTAATGCTTTTTTTCCTTCATCATTTACTTCGTTAATTTTTTCTTGTGCTATTTGCAATAAATATGTTTTACCTTGATTTAATGATTCAGTAAATTTTGCATTTTGTTCTTGTCTTTCAGCATCATTCATTGGGCGAAGATGCCAAACATCTTTATAAACACCATCAACTAAATCATAAGTAAAACCATCAAGAACTTCATATGTTCCTGCTACTGGCGGATTAACTCTTTCAAATCGAGCAAGGTCAGGTGGAAGATTGTTTAAATCTATGTCTGGCCATACTTGTTTAACATTTTCCTCAAAAAGAGGGTGCTCAAAAGGTTGACCGTCTTTAATACGAATATACAAATTCATTATGGAGTTCCTGCGTTAGTTGAAGGGAATGATCTTGATGAACCAGGCCATATTATACGAACAGCTCCGTTTGCTCCATTTGCACCATAAAGTGTGTAAGCTGGGTTACAGCAACAGCCAGGATAATTATATCCACCACCTCCGCCGCCGCCAAAAAATCCGCCTTGACCACTTATAATTGGCGGCACATTACCAGGTGATCCTCCAGATCCGCCAGTTCCTGGATTATTTGTACCTCCAGCAGAACCGTTACTTCCTTGTCCTAAGATATAAACACCGCCACCACCTTGGCTATAACCGAGACCTTGTCCACCACCACCAGCGCCACCTCCAGAGCCACCACTTGCTGTATTACCGCCATTACCCCCGCTACCAGAGTAACCGCCAGCACCTCCACCGCCTCCAACATTTCCACTAGTATCTCCACCGCCTAAACCACCGTTACCACCTCCATCTCCAGTGTAAGTTCCACCAGATGCATTGCCACCTGAATAAGAAGCTCCACCACTACCACCACCACCCTTAACAACAGAAGTTGAAACAAAATAACTATCAGTTCCAGCTTGTGATCCATTAGTACCACCAGTTGGTCCTAACCCTCCGTACCCAACAACAACGGTATAGGAATTACCTGGAGTAACAGAATAATTATTCTTATAACCTAAACCACCACCTCCTCCACCACCACCTCCTGTGTTATAAGGAACTACAGAATATCCAGAACCTCCTCCGCCTATTGCAACTACAGATACACTTGTTACGCCTGCTGGGCAAATCCAAGAATATGTACCTGCTTCTGAATAAGTTGCAGAACCGCTTGTTGATGAAGTAATAGTTGTGCTTGAAGATACAAGACTGCTAGTAGATGTGTAAAAAGTCCATCCATTAGCGTTAGATGCATAAGTACTTGTTGCAGAACTTACAGAAGTATAAGAAGTTAAAGCTCCAGATGGAGTTGATTCGCTTAAATTTCCGTAAGAATACATTGCATAAATACTTCCAGATGGCGAATATATTCCAGTTAATGATCCATCTAAAGGCAACTTAATTAAATATGTATATGTAGAAGCGCCAGTATTAACATTTTGTTGATATATACCCCCAGCAATATAAAAATATCCAGCAGATGAATCAATCAATATAGAATTTGCGTTATTGTATAAAAGTCCATAGCTTGGATTAAAAAATGACAATGTTCTTTGCCATTGTAATGTTCCGCTTGAGTTATATTTAATTATTGCAATGTAAATTTGTTGAGATGCACTATCATATATTTGTCCTAACATATATACGTTGTTTGAAGAATCTGTAGCTGTACTCGCATAGGAAAGAGTAGTGGTACTTCCATTTACCGAGGCTGAAGTTAATAATTTTTGCCAACCAAATGAACTTGAAGTGCCTTGTGAATTTTGTCCAATCCAAAACGAGCCCGCTCCTGCTGGGCCTGCTGAACCACATAAATATAAATATCCGTTTGAATCCCAAGAATATTTTAAGCCCCAACTAAAAGTGCTGATGCCACTTAATTTGTATTGAGCCACTTGAGCATTAGTACTTGCATTGAAAGTTGTAAATCCAGGACCTGCACCTCCTGAATTCCAGTTTACACAAACAGTAATATATGGTGTACTAGAAATATAACTAATAGTTGAAATTCCTATACCAGTATTATCAAAATTAGAACCACTCAGAGAGCCACCAACATAATTAACAGTTATAGATTGCGTTCCAGTATATGTGCTTAAAGGAAAAATAAAATAACCTCCTCTTGGACGATTGGAGATCAAAGAACCAGTATCATTTACTCCTACATAAATTTTATTTGATGTTGAATCGTAAGAGGCATTTCTAAAAAAAGCAGTACTATAAGTATTAAAAAATGTACTAATTGATACAGTACCCGACAAACTTGTTTTTGTAAACGTTGGCCGTTGAGAACCACCCACTCCAAATAAATAATAGTTGTTAGAACTATCTATTACTGTTCCGTAGGGACTAGATGTATTATAAATATAAGTATTGTTTCTTGTTGTTATGTAATTTTGAGAATTTAAAGATCCAGTTGGACTTGTTGATACAAATAATTCAGTTGCTGGATAATAAGATGGAAGAGAATAAGTTGAATAAATTATATTTCCGCTTGTATCAAAATCTAAACCGCTTGTATTTGCATTACTATAGTAACCATTAGTTAAAAAGCTTACAAATGCACTTGCATTACTTTTACCCCAAAAGTTGGTAGGCATAATAATAGCGCCACTTGGTACACCAGCCAATGTTCTAACATTGGTATCATTCAATGAAATCATGGTAGTTCCACCGCCACCAAGTTCAATCTCAATAGATTGACCTGCTGTTGTTCCTGCAAGGCTGATTGGGCCTGAAGAATTCATTGTCATGCGTTAATCCCCTTATGGTGTACCGTATGCTGTTACGTTTGCAATTGTGGTCATATTCCCACTGCTGTCAATACTGAATAGCGTTGTTCCGCCGTATTTTATGACGAGTTTTCCGCCAGATTCAAGCACTGAAAAATCTGCGGTTGTGATACTGCTTACGTTCCCGCTCAATGTGATATTGCCGGAAGTTGTTACCGTCCCAGAAAGAGTTAGACCGTTTACAGTTCCTGTACCTGAA